>Ga0160505_100291_pt1 | contig 32880 bp, 17 predicted proteins | sample DIDeMG_FD_108225 | JGI IMG/M metagenome (GOLD analysis project Ga0160505, IMG submission 108225) | Enriched chicken feces microbial communities from UW Madison campus, WI, USA - DID2874_E49_Stillage MG | ecosystem: Host-associated > Birds > Digestive system > Large intestine > Fecal ... | reverse complement strand
GGACAGGAGCGCATCTCAGTCGGACTTCCTAGATTAGTAGATGGCTCGCGTACCCGATAAGGCGGACAAACTCCATCAACTACGCGAGAGCTATATATTGGCCACCAATATTGTCAATTAAAGTTCCTTGAAGTAATATTTCGAGTTTCTTTGTGATATCATGCTCTTCCGCTTTCCCATTGAGCAAGATATCCAGATCGGAATTGCCATACTGTTCAAGGAAAATGGTGTTTCGCAGCCAACGATTCCTAGGGCCAATGTCTCTGCTTTGCATATAATCTGTCGCCTCTTACTTAATTAGGCACATCGGATAAGCACATCCAGGCATGGAAACAACTTCCCGAATCAAACGATAGGGGTTGGAAACCTGACCAATGAATATCACCAGTCAGAATGGAACGATGACTCATTGTTCGAGAAATTTAATAAGCACATAGATCGTGGGGAATGATTGCATTGTTTAAAATATCCTTGATTTGGTAAGTTACAAGCGGATTTGACGATATTTCACAGATTTCAATACGATCATGTAAATCCCCCACAATTGATTGACTGATTTCACACATAGATAATATTTCTCAAATCTGCTCATTATCCATACTTGTACGTTGTTCCTCGCCTTCGCTATAACATCTATCTCATGTATTACTTCTATACATCCTCATCAATTCATTTACGTTCTCTTCCACTTTAGTCCTTCCATGGGGGAGGAGTCATATCTTGGTAATTGGTGTCGTAGAGCCTATTCTTAATAGTTGGATTTCGAAACTTCAAACTGGATGAGTCAATGAAGCTCTCGTCCAATTCACTAATGTTTCGTGCTCCAAGCAACACCATATTGTTACGTACCTCTCCCTTCAATATCTTAATGGCATGAACAACGCCCTCCTCACCATAGCCAGCCATGGCGTATAGCATTGGTCTGCCGAGTCCGACCCCTTTTGCACCTAAACATAATGCCTTGACGATATCGGATCCACGACGTATTCCTCCATCCACATATATTTCGATGTCATTTTCCAAACCTTTCTCTTTAAGCATTTGACGAGCCTCTGCCAAAACTTCTAACGGGGGCCTGGAAAAGTCAAGCTGACGGCCGCCGTGGTTGGAGAGAACCACTGCCTTGACTCCCATCTCGGCTGCCTGAACAACATCTTCACCTCTCTGTATACCTTTAAGTCCAATAGGTAAAGATGACTTTTGCACTAATTTCTTGACATGATCCCAAGTGAATGTGGTACAATATCTGGCGGCCCCATTATTAGCCATCTCCTTCAAGTCATCCACCAGGTCTTCGAATTGGGCCCTGATTTTTGTGTCCTTTTCTCTGTTTCCCAAATCAGCTACATCGACATTGAAGAATATTGCTTTGAGGGTAGGCTGGGCTTCAAATTTGGCAAGATATGTATCCATATCCTCCATTTCCTGGGTGGTGTAAAAATGCATTTGAGCCCATTGTTGCTGATCTTTTGGAACACCAGCAAAGAATTCTTCCCATTCAATTGAATTTTGTCGAGGCACCATTTGGACGATTTTCTCTTTATATGCTGCTCGTTGTAAATTCCACTCAGCATCTTCGTGGGCTAAACATGATCCAGCAAAACCAGAAATATAGAGAGGAAGCTCCGAATCAATGCCGAGCATATTAGTAGAGGTAGTTACGTGCTCAACGTTTCTCAATGCCTTTGGTCTAAAAAACACTCTCAGATAGGAATAGTGGTTTTCTCTAAGAGAATACTCGTCTGAGGAGCCAGTAGCGTAATAAGTAAATGTTGTCTGGGGAAGGACTCTCTTTGCCACGGACTCAAAGTCCAGCAAATTGAAAATATGCGACAATGATGGTTTCGAATCAACATCAAAGGTGGGTTCAGTAGCAAAAGTCTCTTTGAGAGCGAACTGACCCTCTCCTAAGGGACCCAAGTATGTGATCTCATCTTTCATGGTGTTAAGTACCAGTTTCGTGTGGATCTGCCGAAACGCAGACGTGGCATCACTTCCAGCATAACGAAAGATACGAGCAGCACCTCCTGGATGTTTCCGGAGAAATGTACTGACATCATACACTTGGCCCTCGATGGCTATCCAACAATCCTCCAAGGTGTTGTGTCTCATCACCTCAGCTACTGGAAACACTGGGGTGATGATGTCCGATTTGACCGCAGGGTCTGTGGTCGATCTAAACCAAAAGTAGGAACCAGTACCTACTGCCAATGCACCACCAAGGATGAAGGTTTTGTTGAAAGAAGGCTTTCTGTGGGTAGACACTGTGGAATAGGATCGACCACGCAATGCTCTGAAAGTTCTAGTGAACAACATTGACAAATGCTATGAGATTCCCAAAATGATAGATAGAGAGATAAAGAGAGATCTAGAGATAGTGATACAGCAATGAGACGCCACGAATTAAATAATTGGAGGTGATATCCGATCACCGATGGCAGACGGAGAAGTTCCGATGAGGAGATAAGATTGATGCGGCTTATCTGTAACTACTGCTTTAGGCTCACAAGTAGAAAAATTACCTTCAATGAGATTGATGGATATCCGATGTGAAGAGGGCGCTTGGTGATTCGCTAAGTACCCAACTGGCATTGGTATCCATGGAATACGAAGATTGCATGTTATCAGTGTGGTGCGTACTTGAAGTGGATGCCCATGTTATCTGTGATAAGGGCCAGGAAGAGAAAGTGAGGAAAGGAAAAGAAACAAAAGGCAGAAAAGTTATTGAAGAGGATAGGGAAGTCAGAAAACTGTTGTAACGAATTTGCCAATGTACTGATTCCAGCCCCAACTAATGAATCCAGTCGCTACAAGTCACATCAATTCCGCACGTTATGAACCTTAACACCGAAATAGGTATCCATTCCCGACATTCCAGAACTGAAGAAATTCGATGTCATTCAATTTTAAGCTATTTCAGCCCCTCCTATATGGCATTGCAATTCCGCAACTTTGTGAAGAGGATGTGCCGTTCCAAAAACCAAGAACATTCATTCTTTTCTTGTCACGGGAAAATCAACCAAGTCTTGGTTGCTTTCGCAGAAACCTTCCCATTTTGCTGCCATATGGCATTTTCTTTCCAAGACAACGATTGTCCGATAAATCTTATCCTGTCTAGTGATTCTCTTAGGTAATCCGAGCCATGGCCGTTTTCTTTATCTTGATAACAATCATGTATACTCGGTCCTGTCGGAAAAAGTCCGACAGACTTAATGATGCTCGCGTGGGGTACAACCTCCAAACTTCTGCCCCAAGTTTTGTACCCCAAATCCTATTGTCCACATTCGGCCCCGAATTCCAGCCCCACTACCTTCGACAAGATGGATGACCGCGCTAGGTGGGGTACTGACATGGGCTAGCAACCCCCTTGCATTCTTGACTCGGATGTTGAGATATTTCTTCTCTAATGTGCATTCTCTGTGGAATAAGGTAACCTGGAGTGCATGGAAGATGTAGATAGCAGTATCTTGGAGTAAATGCCACTTTAGTACCCCAGATAAGGGCTCAGTTGGGAAATTGTAGCTGGGCATTCACTATATAAGTATCCGCCATGCACGTTTGTGGACATCAAGTCCATCGATTTTTTCAACGCCATGACGAAGTCGAAGGAAACCACTCAGGTCCAGGTTGAGCCTATGGACGAAAGAAAAGTGGGTATTAATGATTCACTTTCAGCAACCCTGTCGAGATTCAGAGATTTGGACGATGGTCCAGGCACTCGAAGAGGCTTGAAATCTAGACATATTCAGTTGATCGCTTTGGGAGGAGCCATTGGAACTGGTCTTTTCGTTGGTTCTGGTGGAGGTTTGGCAACCTGAGGTCCAGCAGGCTTACTTGTTGGATACTTGGTGGTTGCACTTTTCGTGTGGTTTATCATGAACATGATGAGTGAGATGGTGACATTGCTTCCCCTTCCTGGTGAAGGAACTTTATATGCTATGTCCAGAAGATACGTTGGCAGGTCCTTCTCGTTCACCACTGGCTGGAACATCTACTACGCACAAGCCATGATTCCTCCCACGGAAATCACTGCCTGTGCGTTTGTTATTGAGTATTGGAGTAGTGCCAACCCAGCAATCTGGATCTCTATCTTCTTGGTCATCACCATCTTGATCAACGTGTTGCCGGTCAACTTTTTCGGAGAATCAGAATTCTACGTGTGTATCATCAAGATTCTCTGTATCACCGGTTTGATCATCTTGGGTATTGTGATTTTCTTTGGTGGAGGTCCTAAGCAGCACGGAGTGTTGGGATTCAAGTACTGGAAGGACCCAGGTGCGTTCGTCGACCACTTGGTTCCTGGCAGCACCGGTAAGTTCTTAGCTTGTTGGACTGGTATTATCAAGGCAGGATTTGCTTTCATTTTGAGTCCAGAGTTGATTACCTCTTGTTCTCTGGAGGCCGAGTATCCAAGAAGAAACTTGCCCATCGTTTGCAGAAGATTCATCTACCGTTTATTTGTTTTTTACATCTTGGGTGTATTGGTGATTGGTGTCATTGTCGCATCAGATGACGATGGTTTGATGGGAGCCATCAAGTCGGGCTCCTCCTCTGCCAAGGCCTCGCCATTTGTCATTGGAATGACGAATGTTGGTATTCACACCTTGCCTCACATCATTAACGCTTGTATCTTGACCTCTGCATACTCTTGTGGTGCCGGAATGCTTTATGGTGCTTCGCGTGGTTTGTACTCGATGGCTTTGCAAGGTGATGCTCCCAAGGTGTTTGCTAAGACCAACCGTTGGGGTGTGCCTATCTATGCTGTCGCTGTGAGTGCGTTGTTTAACTTTTTGGCCTACCTCAACTGCTCTAACTCTGCATCTCAGGTGTTCTCGTGGCTCTCTAACATTGCCACAATTGCTGGATTCATTTCGTGGATGTTCGTTGCCATTACCTACATCAGATACAGAAAGGTCATTGAGTACCACAATTTGACCGACAGAGTGCCTTACAGACCACCATTGCAGATGATTGGAGCATACAGTGCTGCAATTTTCTTCTTCATCTTGACATTGACCAACGGTTACGCTGTGTTCATCAAGGGCAACTGGGACACCTCGAACTTCTTCTCCTCGTACATTACTTTGCTTGTGGTTGTGGTGATTTACATCATTAGTCTTACATTGTTCAAGGAGTGGGGTAAGTGGCAGAAACATCCTAGTGAAGTTTACATGTTGGATGTTCTTGAGCTTGCTGATGCCGAGGAGGAAGAACACAAGGCTGAGTTTGATGCCAAGATGGAGACCCGCAATGGTTTCGGGTGGAAGATCTTCTATTCTATCTTGTGATTTTATTTCAATTCTACTAAGTGTACTAAGGCTAGACAATATACGTTATTTTGTGACCATTACAACGACACTTTTACACCAGTATACATAAAAATGGGCAAAAATTTTCCCCACCGTAATTTTCTCATTGGGTTGTTTAGATTGAAAGAGGAATATCTACTATTTCGCTTGCTATTTTTTTCTCATTGATTACGGTATTCATTAGTCCAACTGTCTCTCGCCGATTTCTTCAACGAATGACATGCACCCCACAGAGTGGAGCTTCTAAATTCATTGCTCCCCACACAAAAAGAATGCCGTAGTGAACTGCACAACCTGGTAAATCTACTCCCCACCAAAAATTGTCTAACATTCATCCCACCTTCTCCACTGCAGAACTGTTCCATGTAATCAGCACCCCGCTTCGTCGGAAGTTTTCCACTGGAGTTGTACTTCTGCAGGTGGTTTTCTCATACGATAAATTCCGTTATAAGTAGATTTGCGCATTTCAGATTTTCTGTCGATCTTAATGACATATTACAAAACTTAGTCATATTGAGTTGCTGTTTTGACCACATTGGGCTCATTCCAAACTCTTCCTTGACTAATAGTTCAATAGGAAGATAATATTTTTCATGATTTTTCACACGAGAAGTTTCTGTGACCATCTTTTTCTCGGAACTTATTCTGAATGTTGTTCACCATGTACTCTCCAACTACTGATTCCCATTATATAGTCTACCTCAAAATATGAATAAGCTCTATTATTACACAGGGTAATCTACTGATATCCATACCAGTGTTCTATACGTCTCCAATGTATAATGTAAGTTCCTCACAAGAGGAATCATGATCCTTCCAAAACGAAGGAATCACCTGGAAGTGGCCTGTCTTTGGGCACCTCAATGGCACCTTTAGCCTCCTTTGTTCTTAACTGAATCACCTTGAGTAAATTATAGATCATAGTCAAAACGGGAGCGTCCACGCCGTTTTTCTGTGCAATTCGAACCGGATTTCCATTAATAACCTCCAACTCCACGTAGTTACCCTTTCTTAAGTCAACTAGCATTGACGGAGAGTAATAAACGCCATCATCCGACCTGATCATGAATTCCATGATACTCTCATCTAAGGTCACTCCGTCAGACTTAGCAATTGCGAGAACCTCTCTCATGGCAGGACGTACCATCAGCTCCACGCCGCCAAACATTTCCAATCGGCCCACATCCACATTTGTAAGTGTGCAAATTGGATTCAACGTTGCGTTGTATACCAACTTTCTCCAGCGTGTGTACTTAACGTCCTCGTCGTAGAGACATTCGTTCTTGCCGTTGTGGTAGAGGTCCACGAAGTCCTTAGCACGCTTTTCCTGAAATTCAAGAGGCAACTTTGTGTTTTCAAAGTATCCAACCTTGAGGAAATCGTGACCCTCATGGTCAATGACTCCATCACCATAGTTCGTGGAAGAGATCATGGAAACTCCACTCAACACAACGTTCTTAGGGTACTTGGCTATGACCGGAGCACCGATGTCAATTCCGTTTTGAAGAAGTACAATCGCACTGACTTCTTCTGTAACCACAGGCTCAATCAAATTCTCCACCTTAGTGATGTCTGGAGTGTTTTTAGTAGACACCACCACATAGTCAAATGGTCCGTATTGCCTGGCGTCCTCGAGCGTTTTCACTATGTTGGTAGGGTGGTACTTAACGTCTCCGTAGTCAACTGATTTGATCTTGTACCCGTTCTCCTTCACGGCATCGTAGTCAGATCTGATGACAGTAGTCACGGTAGTGTCATCATGGGAATCCAATGCGTACGCAGCCATTGAGCCCACTCCACCGGAGCCGAGAATTAACACCGAGACCATATTATAATTTTCTTTTCAAAATGTTACCTTGAAAGTGCTCAAAAGAAAGGTAGCAGAAAGTAGAAGATGGAGACGATTTTGTCTTGTTGAAGGTGTGGAACTTTAGAATTGTCCCAATCAGGAAGTAGCCGCTACCTCCACATTCCACCCTACACAGGAATTCCGTACCTATCACTTATCTATCAAATACAAAATTTGACTTAGGCTTCTGTGATAGGCTCCTTCCCAGACTTCAAAGTGCCTGGACATAATGTACCACACGCTTGATGGGGACAGTTTGAAGTTGGTCGAAAAAAAGGGGGTGCCCGTGACGGTTCAGCTACCTCTGGCCAAACATACTAGATTCTATGGAGCCAGAGCCAGATCCACCGCAGGATGCTTGACCTGTCGAAAACGAAAGTATGTGAATATACTCTGGTATTTTGAGCTACCCCACTAACCATTCTAAAGGAAGAAATGTGACGAAGCGTACCCCGTGTGCCTTCGATGTAAAGAACGGAAAAATGAATGTACATGGCCCATTCGTAAGAAATCGAGATCAGAAAGCGATGAGGTGTTGATGCTGACCAATCCTGCTCGTATACGACGTACTCTATCTGAGCTGGGAAAAATTCCGTCAAAGATGGCTGCTACTCCCATGTCTGATCAGTCGTCATCCATGGCTACTTCCGTTACTAGATCCAGCCTTCAGCCTACTTCACTCGAGTTCTTAGAGAGCCTCGAGATGATTGATTTTGCTGCTGTAGACTTAGAAGCTGTGGAAAGCGACCTTATGGGGTTCAAGCAGGACTTGACCACTTTCCAAATGGAATTACAGGAACAGAAGCAAACAGAATTGCTGGATGAGCAACTCGCTGAACTCCAAAAGGAGTTCGAGATTTCTCCTACCATTGACAGCACCTTCTACTCAGTGTACATGTCGAACTTGGGCGATGAGGGCTTGCGGTATTTGGAGATGTATAAGGAGTATTGTACGTTCATTACTATCTCCGAAGATTCACTGAATTACTTTCGCAAGACATTCATGGGTTTAGCTACTCGAAGCGAACCCATCCTTTATGCTGTGACTGCCTGGGGTGGCTTTTATCATGAACTTGGAAAGAACAAGGGTGATTTTTCCAAGCCATGGCTGTACATGCAAAAGGCAGCCAAGCTGATGTGCAACCTCATTGGTGATAATTTGAAACCCAACAACAAGGAAGACTTCTTTGTCCTATTTGCATTTTACTTGATATTTATTGGCATAGAGGTCTGCACTGGTGATGTACGTAACTGGGGTGGCTTCCTCGGCCTGTGTTCGCAGTTAATAAAATCGTTTGGGGGCCTGGCTCGAGTCTCTGAGATCTTTAATCATTCTAATGACATTCAGTGGCTCCTTTCCGATTTCCAATTCCATGATATCCTCTCGTCACATGCTTTACTCAAAGGCACCTTGTTTCCCGTTGAGGAGTATCGAGCAGTTCTTCGAATGGACATGAGTTATGGAATCGACCCATTGCAGGGAATTAATGCTCCTATTTTCTATCTTATTGCCGAGATCGGAAACAAAAAGGTCGAGCTACGCAAAAAATGGGCCCTGATAGAGGAACACATTCGAAATGGTGATGAAAATGCCCTAAGAATGAGGTTGCAATATTATGAGGAAATGGAACAGTCAGCGGACTATTTCACAAAACAAATTGATGCTGTCACTCCACGGAGTAGTATGATCGAGTTGATTAAACAGGACAAGCGTGAGTACGAGATTCACAAGAGTCTCTTCGACTTGTATGTTATCATTGCCCGTATGCAATTGGGCACTAGCATTAAGCAACTTCCCCCTTCATCAGCGCACCAGCAACTCCTACTCATGAAGGCTATTCAGCTTGTGGACTTCCTTATACCCTCCAAAGCTAAGGTGGCTCTCTCATTGCTGCTTCTTATTTGTGGAATGACATGTGTTGTCCAGCACGACAGGGACGAGATGATTCAGAGATTCAGAAAGCATCTGAAACAGTATGAAATTGGTAACTTTCAACGTGTGGAGGAGCTAGTGGAGTATGCATGGACCCGTAACCCATATGGTCATGAGTGCATTGATTGGGCACAGTTAGGGAACGAGAAAGGCTGGAACTTAAACGTGGCATAGCATATTTGAACTTCGAATTATAGAGTAGCTAATTTATGAATTTTCGCTCGTTGGTCAAGCAGTCAAGTGCAGTGAAGAACTCGTTAAGATGTTCTCCAGGAATCTCTCTGAACTTCTTGAATATCTTGTAATTTCTGTTCACATCGTGCTCCAGTTCGATCATTTGACCCTTTGACTTTTCATTGGCTACTGGGCCAAACACCATGACTGCTTTCCTGTCGAGGTATGGCTCCCATGGCTGTTCTCCGTTGGCAAAGTTGATGACACGAGTCATATAATCACTGACCAAGTGCTTCTGAGAGTCGTTCATATCACTTCTATTTCCGAATAGATACAACAAATCAATGGCATGATTCGATTTGCCTTTCAATGGGCCATCGATCGTTGATGGCTCATCGAAGTGATACCAATAAGCAGTTGTCTTGGACTTGGCACATACTTCAAGTAATTGGTAGTTAGGAAATATGAATGTTATATCACCCATAAGTCTAGTCATATTCCAGTTGATATCTTCCATAGAGCTGTCAGCGGTCATATCATACCATGAAAGTATAGCCTCACTCACAGAGCTAGGCACAAATTTGTCACAGTGTTCAAGAAGCTTCTCGTACGTGAGTCCCGTGTAGCACGGGAAGAACATGATGCCTTCATCTTTAGTATTACCTAAGATAAGACTATCTAGCCATTCAGGAGGTTCCACAAAGTTAGTAAAGTTGAGATTGTAATCTAAGTACCAGCCATCAATACATGGGTTTCCTGTGGTTGGTACTTTTGTTTCTTGAATTTCACTGGTAGCCATAGCCATATCCTTTTCAGGAATTTTTCTCAAGTTATCTAACGCATTTTCATCGTTGGCGATATCATAGTACTTGAGAAGCCGTTGGAATTGCTTTTCGTGATAAGATTTTGAATATGCTGGAATGGTCCCACTGAGCCCGGACATGGCCATTGCTCGCTTGAATTTGGGGTTGATATTGCTGAAGATTTGATTACTGACCGAACAAGACCCGGCACTCTCTCCACATAAGGTGATGTTCTCGGCATCTCCACCAAACAAATGGATGTTCTGGTACACCCAGTCCACGGCCAAAGCTTGGTCAGTGAGGCCGAAATTTCCATTTCCGTTGAAGCCATCTTGCTTCAATTCCTTCTCAATGAGGTCACTGGCCAAGAATCCACTGATTCCACACCGGTAGTTAAACGTGACAACAATGATAGGTTTGTTTTCAGCGATAGACTTTTGCACAAGCTTCACCCCATCAAAAATACTCAAGTTACTTGTTCCAGTCATCCATGAACCCCCATGTATAAATACAAACACTGGAATCTTCTTCTCTTCAGACATTGGCCCGGTTACAACGTTCAATACTAGAGCATTCCGCTCGTCGGTGACGAATGGTCCCTTGTAGTGATCAAACTGGTACACTGGAGTGAAAAAATCGCCGCTTTCCATTCCACCAAAATGTGGAACAGGAGTGCAAGGTCCTAATACAGTTCCATCATGAAATCCGTCTTTCCAACTAGTCAGCAACGTTGCTCGGGTCCATCTCTTTGTAAGTTCACCATATGGGATACCCATGAACTGACAAACTCCACCATCGAAGGTATTTCCCTTCAATTTTCCGAAGCCAGGAATCTCACGCTCAACTTGACCGCGTAAAGAACCCATTGGCGTGAAAGATAAAATTATTTTGTCATTTTGCAATGCGGAGGATTGACTTGAATATATATGTGGGTCTCCACTTCAGATTAGTTTAGTGCGCATAATTATGCGCCAGATGCGCCGTTTGTTAGGCGCGGTCAGGGCATTTGGCTACGATGAACGATTATTCAAGCGATTGTGATATTGTCTTTTTTACGGGGAACTGGCAGCGGCAAGATATTTTATGCCTTTCGAAATTGCGGACAATATCTTGTTCTTGTGACTCTCAACTTTTTGACAAATCCTTACCATATCAACGTAATCTACTGGTGTTGTGGATTATGTGATGCATTTGAAGACGATGACCGTTGGCCAGATCATTCGAACAACCATGAAAGACAACAAATAGAGATAAAGTAAGTCATCTTAGGCTGTGGGGCATTCAGGTTATACGCTTGTAATGAGAAGTGATCTTTACTGACGTTGGATTACTTGGCCAATGAACTTTATTTTGGAATGTTTCGAGCCTCCAAATCAAGAAGTCCTTGTCATATCCTTCCAGTTTACGCTATCTTGCAACCGTTGTTTCTGGGTTTCATTCTCGGAGTTCGCAACAACCATTCCGATATCAATGGGTGCGAAAATTATCAGGGCGAGTACACCAATGTCAATAAACACGACAGTATATCTAACGATTCCAAGTAATCATCATATTTGGTTACCTTCGATCATTTGAATTGATAATTAACGCCTGGCTCAGGTCACCCCAACAATCTCATGGAGTTCATAGACAAATTGCTCTTCATGCAAACATTCAAGGCCCTTACCGGCCCTCCAAGACTGCTCTATGAGCTGTAACATGATATCCAGGAAATATATCGCCGGATTCAAATTCCCATTCTTCACAATCTGCCGCATTTGTTGTTTTTCCTCCTCCAGCACAATACAGACGCCACAAATAAAGTATGCCCATACGATGACGAAGTCAGCCTCCTCAGCCTTCAACTCCTGCAAGTATGCAAGGCATTTTTTGGTAAACTGGGCTTTCTGAATATCCACCTCGTCTTGCCGACGATGGAGGATGTTGAGGATGAGCATTTCCGCAGATTTCAACAATACCTCCTGGTGCTGTGACATTTTTGTTAGAAGCGTTTTATCAATCTCGGCCTTCAACAGATATGCTAACGCTCGCCTCTCGACGATATTGTTTCGAAATATATAACAGGCCCGGTTAATAAACGAGATTGCTGGGAATTTGTTGCCCAAAATCGGATTCAGCTCATAATCATGAACATTGTCCATATGAAGAGCTTTCCATATGGTGTTGACATTGTATACATTGGGTAGCCGTTCCGCTTCACCCTTAGAGGAACAAAGCAACACCAAGCCGTAGTTGTAGTAGAAGCTGTCGGCACAAGCCCGGAAAATCGTGGTTTCTAAATAAGTTCCATCGGCGATAATGTTGCACATAATCTGGAAGATGGTCTCCATGTGTAAAACGACTTTGTGGAGCAGCCTGTTAGCTCCTGTCAACTCTAGAAAGTTTAAGAACGACACGCTGTGCAACGTGTCCAAGTTGAGCATGCCGTTGCTTCCTGAATTGGCGAGCTTTAATCGGAACGATTCAAGTGCATTTTGCAAGAGCTGCTCATGACCAACTGTTCCAAAAGTTGGGTTATGGAAATTGCCTAAACAAATTGATACTTTGCGAAACACTTCATCTCGTAGTAGCTGCTCCTCGATGTGTTCTCGGATCTTATCGGCAGCAGGAGTAGGACACATCAATTTAACAAAAGGTCCAAGAATGTATTCCAAACATAATTTTTCTTGAGAAGAAATATCAAGCTCTGTGAGTTGCGAGGGTGACTGGGGCGATAGTTGCTGTAGCACCTGGCGAGGGACACTTTTAAGAGTGTGGTTTCTGAAGTCTCTCAACGTCTGATTGTGATACATTGGCCAATCGCACGCGAAGTTATTTCTGATACAACCAGAGCATGACGGCCGTTTTTCGTCACATTTCTTTCTTCGGGCTCGACACGTGAAACAGCCGCTTTTGGAACGAGTAGCCTTTTGTTTGGCGTTCTCTGTAGCCTTTTCTTCCTTCATTAATGATATGGACAAGTCTCGCCATGGTCAAATATATGCGCGGTGCACGGATGTGTGATGCAGATATGGCGAGATAAGGTGGGGTAATTGAAGATTCAGTACTTATTGACGGGAAGAATTTGAACGAAAAAAAAAGAATAGAAAAAGAGAGTAAAAGAGTGGAAAGGTAAGTGGGGAAAATCAGGATGACATCATTGACGTGATTATACGTTTGCCCAAGTTGGAACTACTCAATTATGCAAGTGCTAAAGTCATCAATGCTTTGATGAAGTCAGTCCTAAAGTCAGAAAATTCAAGCAGACAGATGATTTGTCATCATCATCAATTAAATCATTTTTCAAACGTTAGTATCTTTCAATTTTAAATTTATGAAATGAATGATCCAAAGGATCAAAGATAACTACCATTGAATAGCATCATTTTCACAGTGCCAGTGAAAAATATTGGTTCCACACACAACATCAATGACCTATAGATTATGTAGGTACTAATTCATCGAAGCCCTGGTAATATTAATTTCTTTAGCTAAAGCATCCATTACGAAGCACAGCCTCATAAATTCATACCATTATATTGTGACATATGCTTCTCATTTTATTGTCAATCTTCTCAACGACCTCTCTCCATGGTGATTTTCAGTTCCCTTTCCAGATTTCCTATTTTCCCCCTGATCCTTTTCCTAGCCGTCCATTCTTGGGGCTTATCTTTTTGTCCGTCATTCAATGTCATGTCTAACTCTCGGCCCGATATGCCCACTGCCGAGCCTTGAGGTGTGCAGTACACGTGACGTTGAATATGCCAAGCCACATGCCAAACCATTCAGGGCTGGGATTTTCAATACTAACCTCCAGGTTCCCAGAGTCTTAATTTAACGCTCACGTCTAAACCTGCCCCGTTTGGGGAACGCAATAGTCACCAATTTGGCTCCTTCAGCCAATCATTGCTATTACACCCCACTCCAGGCAATTACATCCGTACCTCCCTTATCCCCGTCGTATCATGGTGCCAATCATACATCTCTAAACAACCTGTGCATAATGCATGGTGTATACAGACCTCAGCCGTGACTAGTGCACTTACTGACATTTGCCTTGGTATATAAATCAGCCCTTTCCCCAACTTTTCATTTTCTCATCTTCACGCAATGAGCACTCAATTCGACAACACCCATACAAATTTTTACAACGAGGATACTCCTCCGCATGGCCAAGTGGTGTCCAACGACTCCATTGTTAAGGAAAATGATGCTTACTTCAAGCCAGAGATGGTTGCAAAGGACTTTGCTAAAACGTACGCGACTCCTCCTCCCAATGGTTACCAAAACTTTATTGCAGGATTAGGTAAGGTTTTCGGACTTTGTGGAATGTTCTGTTGCTGTTGCGACAACCCTTACCAGACTGTTAACCAGGGAGAGGTTGGATTGGTGCAGACATTTGGTGCACTTTCCAGAACCGTGGAACCAGGACTTTCTTATGTTAACACTTGGTCTGAGAAGTTGTTCCGGGTGAACATCAAGATCAATACCAAGGAATTGCCGCCACAATCGTGCTTCACCAGAGACAATTTATCTGTGTCCATCACATCAGTGGTTTACTACAACATCATCGACCCACAAAAGGCCATCTTCTCCATCTCTGACATTCACAGTGCCATAATGGAGAGAACTCAGAACACCATGAGAGATGTCGTGGGAAGCCGTGTTTTGCAGGACGTGGTGGAGAAGCGAGACGAGATCGCCGAGTCTATCGCCGAGATCATCTCAAAGACCGCATACACTTGGGGTGTCCACATTGAGTCCATTTTAATTAAGGACTTGACGTTGCCACAATCGGTGCGTGATTCGTTTGCAAAGGCTGCCGAGGCCAAGAGAATCGGAGAGGCCAAGATCATTAACGCCAAGGCAGAGGTGGAAAGTGCCAAGCAGATGAGAAAGGCCTCGGACATTTTGAGTTCTCCAGCAGCCTTGCAAATTCGGTACCTTGATGCTTTGCAGAACATGAGTAGAAACCCTGGAACAAGGGTGATTTTCATGCCTAGTGCAGACCTGATTGAGAAGATTGTTCATCTGCAAGGTGCCCATCAAGGTATGAACAGTATTCCGGAAGAGGTGACTCCCGATAACACCGGACGCCAGATCGCCAACACTATTCTGATGCAAGAAGCCATGAGAGAGTAAGCGGTGAATACAAAAATTCAGAAATTGAAGATTTTGATTCAGAGAGACTTGAGATTGTGGTAGTAAGGATGTTATGATTCTTACTAAGTGCTCAATGCACTGAGCAGCAAATCAGTGATTTGTTCGACTTCCAAGGCCAGGTGCCTGTATTATTGATTTAATAGCGTAATTTATAATGTTAACTAATGTGGTGAGACTCAACTGGTTTGACTGACTCAATACAGACTAAACGGTTGTTGGTAAAGGGACACGGCTCGAGTGCTTAGATAAGGATTCAAAATCGAAGCAATGTGTTCCTTAAGCAGACCAATCATAACTTACATCTTGGAATGTTTGTATTGGTAATCATATTACCAAATATTTCAGTTTCAAGCGATCCGTACTTATTGAGCAATCAAGAGCCTGCGTATCAAAAAGAGAAGTAAATTTAGGACCACGAGACTCAGATTTGAGATTAAATGCCAAAATATTGTTTCATAAATATAGGAGCATAATCGTCAAGAAACACAAGAACAGTTGACAACAATCCCAAGTATTTTTAGAATTCTATTCGGCAATGCAAATTGACCCATTGGATTCCTCAACACCCGACATCAGCCACAAAACACCAGCCACTGACCGCTAACCACAAATACAAAATAATCATCAACAAAACACCATTTTTCTCTCGGAAAAACTAAGCCAATCACCATATTTTGTCAACAAAAATGATGAATACATAACCTTCCAATATACCTACATCGATCTATTCATTTTTTGGTTCCACAACCTCCTAACATACCCGTTAACATACTCCTGCAGACACCACTACATCCAGTCTCAGAAAGACAAACACCCTGATACCAATCCAGACCACGTAACTACCTTCCAATTGCTCCTACAACGCCCCAAATAGGCCACATCATCATCTAGTGCATCTCAAAGCGTCTACACAACCATTAGTGCCGCTTCTTTCCGTGCACATCAAAGCCGTTTCGTCGTTGTCCATCCCCACACGAGATCCCACTCATGGATTCTCGGTACTCCTGGTTGGATTCGGTGCCTCAGGCCCACACTCCGCCAGTGCAAGGCATGGCCCCGCCACCTGTATCGTTCGGCTCGTCTTCCAACACAGAGTTAGCCTCGCACCAGGAACACTACAAGTTCACCAATGCATCCGCAGACAACATCCTGGAGTCAGTGGCCGCCTCTCAAAATTACTCTCCTGATAGCATCCCATTGTCGCTCACCGCTCAAGAGCTCTCACTCGAAGAGTCTAAGACTTATATGCGGTGGTACTCGGATATCTTAGCTCGCACCAACCAGCGAACTATTTCAATGGCTGACGTGTACCAGTTCTTGAGTAACTTCCGGCTTCTGCCCGAGACAAAGGAGAAAATTAATCATTTATTTTCGAAGATTCTCTCGCTGATAAATATCGGTGAGTTTTTTGCCTTGTTGCGCGTGGTATCGCATACTCTCCAAGGTAAAGAACCTTCTCGTGCCTTAATCAAGGTTCGAGCATCGGTGCCGGTTCCGCCGCTGATTTTGTCTAAAAAGCGTCAGAACGACGATCACGATGACGACTTCAAGGACGAGAGCCCCGCTCCGCAGCCATCGGCGCCAGCTGTCCCATTGGATTTGGATCTGTTCACCCAGTTCATGCTTACCGGCGAACGGCCCGAAGAAAGAGCACCGAAAAAACGCCTGAAAAAACTCAAGTCGGTCAAGTTTTCTGACCAGATCGTGACAGATGTCCACGACATCACGCCGGACAGGGCGGCTTCGACCTCACTGCAGCCACTTGACTATTCACTACCCATGGACCAGCTTCTAAACCGCATCAGTTCAGCCAAGCATTTGACTGTTCCCAACATTCCCCAGCCTGTAGCATCGCCTGATCCTGAAGAAAAACAGATCTTGCGTGATATGGAGGGGCAAATCAACCATTTTCAAAACTTGCACTCCGTGGACACCATGCTGATTGATGGAGTACCTTCCAACATTCATGTCCACCATGGTTCGGACTTTTCGCTGCCTCGTCTGTCGCTGCCGCAGCCACAGCTTCTTCGGCCGAATATGACAGGACCAGCGCAGATGGCCCAGATGTTCTCTAATCAACAATCAGACTACTCAGCCAGTGAATACCAACCCAACGAGTATCCGTCTAATGATTTCCCAGTTAGCGGCCAGGGCCAACTTCGTCCTAACATTACTGGCCCAGCGGATATGCAGCGCCACTTCTCACCGTCTGGTGATGACGGGCCGCCTCCATCCATCTCGCTACAGTCATTTACCTCTCAGATGACTGGAGACACATGGGCCAACACAAATCAGAACGCAAACATTGGCCATGAGAAGCAGTTGCCTCCTCCTCCAGTACCAGCGAACCGTCGGACGCGCTCTTACTCTCAACCCAGCCCAATTCACATCGATTGGGAATCTGAAAGCAGAAAAGTCCTTCTGAATCAAAATGCATCGCCAGCGAATGATCACTCAACCAATGGGCTCATGGTGCCTCCCACACAGCGTTACCGTTCTGCATCATCATCTCCTGGCCCTCCTGTTCCTCCAAGATCTCCTCTCGGAATGTCTCGACCAGTACCACCTCCACCTCCACCTTCTAGACGGACAATGTCTGTTTCAAAGTCTCCTTCTCCTTTAGCAGTACAATCGATCGACCAAATCATTGGAGACACTCCACCACCTTTACCAGATAAGATTCCGAATGGCTTTTACCAAAATGGGGACGGGTCCTCGAGTACTGCCAATATTCTTGATGATCTCAAAGCATTGCAAGAGGAGGTTGACAAGATAAGAGATATGACTGGCGGCTTTTAAATATTTCATAGACAAAGGATTCACGGACACCACCATTTATTAGGATTATTAACATTACAAGCTCGAATTAAAAACTCATACTCAATCATCTAAGCTTTCGTTGGCCTTCTTCATTCTAGCAATTTTAACCAACGGGGCCAATGACGATACATGATCACTCTCAAGAATAAAATTATCCTCAAGAAGCTTTTCGGCAGTTGCTCTCTTAGAAGGTTCGACTTGCAAGCAGCGAGACAAAAATTTCTTGATATCATTGCTCAATGCCTCGGGCTCCTTCAATCTTGGAGTTCCGTTGGTAGCAATCAAGTACAACGCTCTCAATGGAGTCTCATTCAAGTAGGGAGGCTCACCTTCAATCATTTCAATTACCATGATACCTAACGACCAAATATCAACCTTTGGTCCATACTCCTTTCTAGACACAACTTCAGGAGCCATCCAGTAAGGGGTACCGACCATGGTTGTTCTCTTCAAGTTGAGTTCGTTAATTTGAGCACAGAACCCAAAATCTGTCATCTTGATCATTCCTTCAGTGTTAAGTAAGATGTTGTCTGACTTAATATCTCTGTGAATGACACCCTTGCTATGCAAGAATTTCAAACCCTTAAGTGTTTCACGACAAACTGCACCAATTTGCCCCTCTGTCATGACACTATGTGTGACAATTTCTGTCAAGGAACCACCTTCCATGTATTCCATGACAACCCATAGTTCACCTTTAAGTAAATAGGAATCAATGTAGTTGACAATGTTGGGGTGCTTACTACCCTTCATGACTAGAATTTCATTGATGATGAGTTCCTTCTTAGGTTGCTGTTCAAGATTCATTTGCTTAATCGCAACGACCATAGTAGGAGCATTAACGGTGTGAGCGATGTAAACACCACCGGAGGCTCCCTGGCCAATCTTCTTCAAGTCTCTGTAATAATCGTTTGGATTGCCCTCGGTACAAATATTTTGCAATTTCGAGATAATTTGTTGATTCTTACGCTTCTTCTCTTCCCGTTTCTTCTGAGCCAAAAGTGCAGCCTTCTTAGCATCACGAACAGGTTGCAGATTGCGGTTTTGACGCTCAGAGGTTACTCCTGCGGACTCATCCACTTGTGGGCGATATTCTTTATCGGAGGTGACCTCTTCCAAAGCTTGTGCTGGTGTCTTTCCTTGCGACAGAGGAGGAGGAGGTGGTGGAGGAGCCCGATGGCTTTTGAATTCTTCCCTCGTTCTATTGTAGTCCGAGGCCTCAAACCTTGGGACTGGAGCGACGGGCGCTGTAGTTGGGTGACGATTTTCTGGTTGTACCTGCGACGCAAGGGAATAGTTGTGCGATTTTGATTTTGGAATCTTACCCAGAGGTTGTGGGGGTGGTGCACGCAATGGAGCACTAACATTAGTTGGCAATGGTGGAGCGGAAATTAAGTCACCGGCATTCTTGGCATTCTTTATCAGTTTCAAAGATTTGCTGGAGATGGACCGCCTTCCCATGAAAGAACCTTTGCGACCGGCGCTAGTTGGAGTTTGAGAAGTCTCGGGTGCTGTGGCACTTGGGGTCGAAGGTGGTTTTGGAGCCGGCCTGCTTGGAATGAATTGACCCTCGTAAGAATTTGGTGTTTTCACATTCTGCAAAGGTGTGCTGGTTTGTGCTGGAGTGGTTGTAGGAGTTTGGTGGTATTGTTGAGGTGTGATAGGGATCTGATCAAACAGTTCAGAGCTATGAGGCATCGTCGGCGTTGAGGGTGGCGAAGAATGTGCAAGAGAGGCGGAAGAATCATTTGTGGTCTTCGAAAGGGAAGTTGAGGAGACATTTCCATAATTCGTCTGCTTAAATTTCTTGAAGGCGTTGTCATCGGCATTCTCATTTGAATCTTGATAGAAAGCCACAATATCCATGACAGCCTGTGGATGCTGTTCCTGTTCTTTCTTGGATATACCACTTGCACTCAATAACCTTTCCCATTCAATAGGCAAGCCCGTATAAGAACCATCATCGTCAATGCCAACGTGTGCAACATGTTTAGCATTGAACGGCGTACTAATTTTCATGCTCAATTCTGGCGATGTTGCAGGGTTGATGTTGTCTTTTCCTCCACTCAGTCTGTGTTTTCCGAACATGGATGAAAATACACCCTTAACTCTGCTACCATTCTTTCTTGGCTTGGAACTTCCATTGACCTGAAATTTCTGAGCCGGTGAATTAAGACCCAGTGTTAGCATAGGAGACTTCTGTACTGGCGATTGATAAAGGAACGTGCTGGTAGTCTGAGAAGCTGGGGTAGTGGATTGAGCGAAAGTGGAGCCAATAGTTGGATTAGGGAAGGGAGATGTTGGGTGTGCAGAATTGATCTTGGGAGGTTGGGACATTGGAGGTGGTGGTGGAGGGCTTCTCAACACTGTCAGGGTCGAGAATGAACGCGTTCCCCCGTCAGTAAGATTGCGGATATTGAGACCTCCGAGGGGCTCCTCTAACGCAGTGGAATGACTCATATCTCCCATGTCTTTATCATCATCATCATCAACACTATCATGGACTGTTCTGATCTTGCCCAAAGCCCCAGAGTCATTAATGTTTGGCTTTACATCGTCTCCTGATGAAGTCGTTGAGCGCAACGAATCCGAATCCCTGCCTAGCGGGTCGTAAGGACGCTTTAGAATTTCTTCGTAGCTTCCAAAACCAGCCTTAGGCTTGCCTGGATCAAGCATTGGCTTGTAAGAAGCGAGTTCAGGGGAATCAAGATATGGACTTCTGGAGATTGACACATCACCTTTCAACAAATCACCACGCACTGGCACATCAAGAGAATTAACGTCTAGGTTGTCGCTGCGATGGAGCACCTGCGGGCTGATCTCCAGGCGAGCACTTAGAGTGCCGGGGGACTGCTGTACAGGCCGTGAAAGGGATCTCTCTGGCACATCTTGGAGACTCTTGTTAGCTTCCAGAGCAGAGAGAGAAGCAGAACCTGCGTAAGACAGCTCGGGATGTACATCACTGGCTACAATCTCCTGAGTTTTGTCGCCTTCTTCAGACTGGTTAGATACTGCAGATGCCACGAGGGGAATGGTTACCTGGTCTGCCTGATCTTCTGGTTTAGGAGTACTCAGGGCGAAGACGAGGTCTTCGGCCTGATCAAGCCCATCCGTAGCTGATTTCAAGGACACAGAACTGTCATCTTCACAAACGGGTGAAGAGGCCACGAGCTTTTCGGTCGAGGATGCCGCTTGTGAAGGCTGCTTCACAGGCACATCGTCATCACGCGTCAATTCACCAGTTTCGACACTGGAGTTGCCTCCGAGCGAGAGACGATCATGTGAATTGGTCATAGGGCTGCCATCTACGGCTGGACGCTTTTCCAGGTTCAATTTGTCAGTCAAGTTATCGTACAGCTCGTTTGTTTCGGACTTCAAGCCAGTGAAGTCATAGATGCCAGGCATGCGAGGCAACAGACTGATCAGGTCTTCGTGGTCATCGGAGGGATCTGGAGGGTGCACATCTGCGGGAATATCAGTAGCAGACGAGTTTGTGGGCGCTGTTGGTGCCGTGGTGGAGGTGTGGAAGAGTTCGTCGTGGTTGGGCGGCGGCCTGGAGGCATTTTCAAATGCCAGTGTGAGTTCAATGACAGGCAGGCGAGGAATCAGCGTGGGCGCCGAGTCCGGCGTCTGTGCACGAGGCACGGGGTCGTCGGACGATAGGTGGGAGGACATTGGAGGCAGCAAAAGGTGTCGGGTAAGTTTTCACGACAAACTGGAAAATGGACGGGTATGATAAGCGGGGGAAGGGCGTTACGAGCGCGAAAAAGGAACGGCGGTACGCAGCAGAAAGACAGCAGCGGACAAGAAACTAACGAGATTGGAGGCACTCAGCACACCACATAGACTGGGGGGTGAAAAAGAGAAATGGTATTTGTTGTTAGAGGGAGTTGGTATTTTTTTTTGAGGATGGTTACCTGCAGTACGACAGGTTGTTACCCAGTCGCACTGGATTCGCGGTGAGGCTTGCAAGACAGAAAAGGGGAATAAATGATGGAAAGAATAATAGGGGAAATTCTGCAGAGAAAGTTTGATGGCATCGAAGAAGTAAGAGGGTTTATATATTGTGGGTGGAAGTATATGTCCGGAGCCTTAGGGAGGTTTTTTTTTGCAGCCATGTTCAACATCAAGGCTTGAGTCTTGTTGGTGCAGTTGGCAGCCCGGGCCATGCGAACGCTCGATGCGGGAAATATTGCGTCTGATACTAAGGCTGGGATCTGCATTCTATGGTGCAACAGGGGAGGAATCATTGTGAACAATTAGAACCATATAAAGTTAGACATGGAAAAGACTGGTAACCATTGTGAAAATCTAGGATTTAAGAGTTAAAAAGGATTTCAGTAGATATGTTTTGAAGATAATTACCAGAAGAAACACCTGGAGACAGACCCTAAAAGTCGAGATTCCTTCATATTTGTTTACACCCTTTTGTTTTAGGCTCCTACATGGAGCTTCGTCAGTTGGGAGATCGACTCTAATGTAGGATATATTTTTTGACCAAAGTTTGGTTTTCATAGATGTTGATGCTGTTTGCGGAAGTTTGTGAAATGTTTCTGGAATTCTGCTTTTAATTTCTTTCATGTTTTCTTTAATTTTTCCCCCAAATTGCTTCTTTTTCACTAAGGCGACATCTTACAGGTTTGGCGTTGTTAAAATGTGGTGAGAGTTAAATTCTGTACACGATTCAAGGCTTCGAGTTGCTTTGTCAGGTCTGCTTATAGACCTTATGGAAATGTTTTCTGTTCTTATTGGACCATTCGTTTCAAATCTGCTCACTGTGACTTTGAATGTGGTCTCAATTACTTTCCAGAGACCTCGATTAGGTTCCAGGGGCCTCGGTTAGGATCCAGAGACCTCAGTTACATGTCAGTGACTTGTAGAATTTGATTTCAATTTTCAATATTATTGTTACCTTATTCTTTATTCCTTCCGATTGCTTCTCCGTTTATTCCATGAATTTCTCCGCAATTTATAGGTAACAAGCTCCATTACCCCTTTCAGCATTGCAAATCACTGGGAGTCATGTATGTTTTTTGCATTGTGTACATGTCAATGTGATATCTCGATTTCGATTGAGTTGAAGAATTGTGAGTTGAAGAACTGACCTCAAAGTTGTTCCAGGAAGTACCATAAAAACATTTTTTAACCCATTTAAGTTATTATATCAGGCGTTCATAGGTAATTGGTATACCCACCGATCCTCTTACCTTCAACAAACCTGGAAGTTCCTACTGATCTCTAATTAGTGTTTTTAAACATGGAGATAAGATCCATAGTAAACATTCAAGGTTGACTTTATAATAGTGTCAATATCTAAGGGTGATCGATATTCTCAATTGTACTTTTACTTGGTGCTTTTCAACAGGCAAAACCTGATTCTGATGAAAGTTTGGACTGCCTCATAGCAAAAAGATTACTTTTTCAGAGACGTTTGACCGAGAGAAGCAACATGTGATAGGGCTCCATGCTTGCGTACTTGGCCAACAAAAGCTTCTTGGAGATTTCTTTATCTGTTGCGAGGATGTACAGTCAGTCCTGTGACTTGTTACCACGAAATAGTCATGTGAAGTACCATGAAATAGAACTTATGCTTGTACTGTGTAATGCACCACTTACTTTCACATTCCATCTTAATCTTTTCTTCTTTTTATTCATATAAATAACCCCCACCATTAATTCACATCTATTTACTTCCATTGCAGAATTCGTCCTACTTCCTACTCCTTATTCTTCCACATTCTTAATTGTCATTGATAATTGGTGTCCTGTACATACCATCATCCAACCAAATTCGAGCCTGAAAAACACCGACCTAAAACTAGCAATTACTAGAATTCGATCGTATGTTGACGCCGCCAATGGCGGGCTCGAGCCATGATGCCGCCGTTATCGTGAAAGTGCATCGCTACTTTGCCCATTATACACCGCTAGATACCCAACATGTGGTAGCACCATGTTTTTCCGTTCACCACTAACTTCCAGACAAAAATGGCCGACCAGGTACAAGAAATCACTCCCACGTCGCAGAACTTGTTGAACGATAAGGTATGTTGAATTTATTTATTATTGTGGATTTCAGAGTTTTCCAAAATTGAATGGTGAATTGTTTGTTGAGTGAGTCGAGAAGCTGACACAATGGTTTATGATGTTTCTATCTTCAAATGTGTCCGATTCATGATCAAAATTGTCACTGATACACCATAGGCGTGTGTTCTGTATTCCGCCAATTTTCCTTTTGTTAATTTATTGCCTCCATCGGCAGTTTCCAACGATTTATTAGTACATTTGTTGATTGTTGGTAGTTCATTTGTCCAGTCATCCATTCATACATTTGTTCTTCGTCCATTCACAAATTCATCCATTTAACACCTAAGCATTCCCTTATTGTCAAACAATCGATTATCCATTGGTATACACTTCCGCTCACCTTTCTACTCATATACTAACTTCCAGTGGGACCTCGTCTTATCCAACACGTTGATCAAGACCGGCTTGGGCTTCGGCGGCGGTGTTTTGGCATCCATCTTGTTCTTCAAGAGAAGAACCTTTCCAGTGTGGATTGGTGTTGGATTCGGGTTGGGAAGAGGCTACTCCGAGGGAGATGCCATTTTCAGATCAGACTACGGCATCAGAAGCTACAAGGCCTGATCATTGCATGACTGTTAATACAGGTCCAGATATTCCGTGATGTAAGATGTAGAAGGTGCAAGCCTAATTGTATTTGATGTTTTATTTTTCTTACTCAGCCTTTGTATGGTTTAGTCAAGTAGAAATTTGAAGAGTTATGAGAAAAGTTCCAACTATTTCTTACACTTTCCAATAAGATGGCCTACTATAGATATAAGGTACATCTCGCTCGATATCAGACAGCTTTCCAAAAATGAAAGTTCAACTCTCTATTGACAATCCTATTCTAATATTAGTTGGCCCCACTTGGAGTATTGGCCGCGTAACCAAGAAGAAATGGACCCACCTCTCTTATCAGGACATTATTCATCAATAATCCATTAATAACCCAAGTGACAACCAAATGACACCGAAGTTCGGAAAGTCTACCTTTGGCTTTACGACAGGATGTTTCATTCTGCCATTTGATCCCTTTAAAGTTCCACGTCCAGATTTTCCATTCACATGCCAAACATGGTGGCTTTATTCGCAATGTATCTCGGAATGTGAGAAATCGTTATCTGACACGGAATAAGTTCACTGTGGACTGTGATAACAACAAAAAAAAACCGAAAATGAAAACAAGAATGAAGAAAACACCACAGAAAGAGAAGCTCCAAATCGGAAATACAAAGTCAGCATCTCCACGTCCTCCACACGCTCTCTCCATTACCATTTCTTAAAGTTCCTTCTATTGTTCTCACAATATATTCGCATGACGTCGTAGTACATTACTCACCAGATATTGTTTACGACACCTTTCATACTTCTTTGAACTTTCAGTAAGAAAACAAGAAAAAAAACTATAATCCCATTCTTTCATTTCAAGAATTTTTATTTCCATCTATACAATTCGCATATCAAGATTTTTCTGCGCCTTTGTCTTTTCTCCATTTTTATCTTACCTTTTCCTATCTGATATCACCGTGTCGTCCGGATAAGACGGGTGCACCACCTACATCAGTGGCTTCTCCCCCAGATTTCGTCTTCAAGCATTCCCAACCACTTTCTTTCTGAAATGCCAGACTCGAAGGCACAGAGGCCGCCCCTCCCTCTGTTTGCCACCCCCAAATCGGCCGATACGCCGCTCTTGCTGCTTCCTGGTCCCGATCTACGCAATGCCATCACGCTTCCTAACTCTCCACTCCGAATCGTGGAAAACTCCAAGCCCAAACACAAGTCCAAGGTCGAGGTGGCGCCCGATCGTCAGGCTCAAATAGCTCGCATTAAATCCCTCGGCAAAATGGACATCCGGTCGCCGGTGCTCCCCAAACAACCAGGATCCTTTGGACTCTCTCCACATGTTACTCGAGACGACCAAATCTCGCTCTACACTACTCGAACCAACCGCACCATTGCGCTGCGGCTTTTATCGTTTGTGCCTACGTCTGCTCGTGCTGCACGCACCTACTATGACGATTTCACGACCATCGACTGGGCAAACGCATACATGCTGTCCAATAAGTTCGCGTACGAGGTGCATCATGGAATCCATGCCGACGTGGAGAAGCATCCGGATTTAGATTCGGATGAAGATGGTCCTAGATCATTTCTGTTCCTACAAAGAGCATATTATGATCTTTCCAAATGGCTCTTGATTGTGGTGGTTGCATTTTTCTTCTCCATCATCGCCTACACCATCGACAAGTTCGAGATCATGTTGGTTGGATTGAAATATGGCTATTGTAGAACAAACTGGTTTGCTAGCATGGTGACTTGCTGTGCTAAGACGGCCAAAACCAAACTGGTTGGTTCCCGAATGTCCTCGCGTGTCTCTGCTTTTGCAACTGATGAGTGTCCAGATTGGATCTCATGGTCCTCATACTTTGATAGCAACATTCATGTTCATTTCCGCGTGGATTACTTCATCTACGTAGTGCTTACAGTGCTGTTAGCGCTCATGGCGGGCCGCATTACCCTCACTACCAAGATTCCATCCAGGTTCCCTGCTGTGAAACGCAAGGTATTCGAACTGATGAACAACGATGACGGATCTCTCGAGTCTGACGAAGAAGACTTCTCCTCGCCAAATGAATCGACATCCTCACCAAATGAATCAGCTTCTTCCCCTGAAGAAACAGAAACAGAAACTACCACGTTGCAACCGCAGCAGAAGCCATTAGTATTATTCACTGCTGCAGGTTCCGGCGTTCCTGAGGTAAAAACAATCTTGTCTGGGTTTGTCTTGCGGCGCTTTTTGGGAACATACACCTTATTTGCCAAGACAGCAGCATTGATTCTTGCCATTGCCTCAGGTATGGCACTTGGCAAAGAGGGCCCCTATGTCCATTTAGCCACCTGTGTGGGAAACATTTGTACCAGATGGTTTCCCTATATCAACAACAACGAGTATCTCAAGAAGGAGATTTTGTCTGCTAGTGCATCCTCCGGTGTTGCGTTGGCGTTCGGCTCTCCTTTGGGTGGCGTCTTGTTTATCTTGGAGGAAATCAACAACTACCTTCCCTCCAATCAATTGTTTCTTATCTTTTTTTGTGCAATCACCTCCACGCTTTTCTTGAAGTTCTTGAATCCATACGGAACGAATAAGACGGTGCTTTTTGAGTTGAACTACACCCTGGACTGGCGTATCGGTGAGCTTCCGTTCTTCGTAATCATTGGCATAGCTGGAGGCATTTTTGGTGCTGCGTTCATTAAGTTCACCAAATGGTGGCCCAAATTTTTCCGCCAAAGAAAACTCATCAAGGATCACCCCTTGGTTGAGATTGCATGTGTCAGTTTACTCACAGGTTTAGTAACCTTCTGGAATCCATACACCAAACAGAACGCTGCCGAGTTGGTTCTTGACTTAGCAACTTCGTGCACAGCAAGTGAGATGGACGGCTCCTTGTGTCCACAAGACAATGGTCAGTTTCTCCTGGAAATTTATCGTCTTTTCATTGCATTAGTGATCAAAATCGTGCTCACCTTCATTACTTTTGGAATCAAGGTGCCCTGTGGCATCTATGTACCTTCGATGGTCGCTGGGGCACTCTTCGGAAGATTGTTTGCTATGATTATCAGATTAATTGGTAATGAATTCAAAAACAACCCATCTCTGGCTGTTATCTGCTCAAGTGAGTCCACACTGTGTGTTGATCTCGGCATTTATTCCATGATAAGTGCTGGCGCTTTCATGGCTGGAGTGACCCGCATGAATATCACTTTGGCGACTATCTTGTTTGAACTCACAAGCTCGTACACCTACGTATTGCCAATTGCTATTGCTATCGCTGTGGCCAACTGGATGGGTAGACTTCTTGAAGAGAACTCCTTGTACGAATGCTTGTTGATTGCCAATGACTATCCATTCATGTCACCAGAGAAGGATGCTGTGGACCCTTTCACCACAGCAAAAGACCTTCTTTCCAAGCCAACTTCCTTTTCGGACAGAACATCCCCGAAAGAGAGTTTGGCATCGTCACAGCTGAATATGCGGCCTGAACGCCTTGATAGTCTTGAGCAAATGCAAGCTACTGCTGCTGATGTCCTTGGGCAACGAACTCCTGATTTTGATAGACTCTACATTGACATATCACATTCCCCATATGTCTCATGCTCTAAACTCCAAGGAAAGCTTAGGCTTTTAGCCAAACACTCATTACTTGATGGATGTATTGCATTAGTGAGAAACTCTATTTGTGTGGGTACCATTTACTTTTCAAATCTCGAGTTCTGCCTCGATAAGGTTCAGCTGTTCTCACTCGAATGTGACTTGAACGAAGAACTCTATTGTAAAGTGTACAGCACCAGCGATTACGGAGAAAGGCTCTGGGAATCGCATGACAGACATAATAAATTGGTGCTAGAAGAGGCATTGGAGTTGAGAAGATTGGCGGACTCTAGTTTGGGTAATAACCTGAATGATTATTTCAACTACGGGTCAAACTCAGAATACTTGGGGTTCGAAATGGAGAAGTTGGCCCTCAGCCAACAAATGAGAGACTTGTGTGATATCTCCGAGTACGTCAACACGACACCTATATTCCTCACTCATGACTCTCCACTTCCCCTAGTTCATTTGATTTTTGATCGCATCGGGACTCGTACAGTCATACTTCAACGTAACGGTAAGTATTACGGCTTACTTCATAAAAAGGCATTCATCGACTTCTGCAGACGAAGTGAGGATTGAGAGGTTGATTCCACATGGATTCTTACCTCCGGTGAATGGGTCACTGGAAGATTCATCTCAGGTGGCTTTATTACGAGATCTCTTGTTGATTCATTTTTCTGTACTTTTTCTTAGATCTTAACACAGCATGAGAGAAGGCAATAATTCTCTCGAATAAGTCGATATTTTGTTTGGCCCCTACCCAATTGTAGGGATCGTTTAAATCAATTCCATCCTTTCCAGCCAAGAGACAATTTCGAAAAGCCTCCATATCTAAGCTTTCAATCACTTCTCTTAAACATGAGAAAATTTCGACAGAAACGGAGCTGCTGTGTAAAAAATCGAAAACCACAAGTTCCGAAATACACATGGTCAAACACTTGTTGACTAGACACGAGTTCAGAAAGAAACTTCTCAAGCTTTTTAATAAAAACAGTGGGATAGCCTTTTGGTAATCCAATTGAATGGATTGTGGAATCACATCATCGTTTTGATTTCTCAACTTCTCGTAGTAGTCCACTTCTTTGGCAACAAATCTGGGTAGGTTATACAAATATTGTTCCACCGTATCATGAAAGAACTGGAGACTCTCAAAATCCTCCAGTGAAGTATCGTCCTTGTAAAGGAGGTTACTTGTCACAAAGTAGTTGTTGATATCGAACAATTTGGCCACGTTAGTCATAATCCCCAACAAATCGAACTCTTCAATGGTTCCTAGGGGCAGTTGTGGAGACAAAAGCAGTAGTCGGTGTTCCAAAACCGCAACCACCTCCATTTCTACCGCCTTAGAATCAACAGTCTCAAGAAGGCAAAAACAAACACGAAATAGCGACTTGCACTCTTTTACCAGAAGTAGAAACTGGTGTAGGTACTCTGTGTAGTGATTTGGTACATTCTCTAGCAGCATCAACTCTTCGAAGAATTGAATCTTCCAGTAAGAAGATAAGACTTCACGTTCATCAGCACTTTTCCAAGCAGTTTTCATAAGCATGACTCGACACCTTTCATCCATATCTTCTGAAGCAGGAAATTGCTGACTGAAATGGAAGCATTGAGCCACCTCATGTGGAAACACTTCAAAGTTGTCTAAGAAGAAATCCATAGGTACAAACAGTCGAGGACGAAGAAACCAGCTATTAAGAAGTTCTGGGTATCTTTCCAAAAGACAAACGAAATCTCTTCCAATCTTCTGGTTTTCGAGTTGGACTAGTGGAGGTTTAGTGTTGCAAAATGAATCACCAAACATTTGGTAGTAGAAGTCTACCACTAGTTGGTTAGATTGAATGATTCCACGAGCGTACCCAGATGAAAATGGGCCAATTTCATCTACTAAAGCATCAGAGACTGTTCGAATAAACTCCAGGATTGTATCCACAAGCTGTTTGGACGCTGAATGGGAGTTCCAGGTTGATAGTATCAATTCTTGCATCTCTGATTCGAAGATATTAGGCAACTGTGCTTGGCCAAGGAGTTTTGTGTTAAGTTCACGTATTAGAAGGGAAAGAGAAGAGTCGTTACTGGGATTTTGAAGCCATAGCTTCAAATCAAGCTTGACCGTTTTCACTAGAACACTGAGAGAAGATTGAGACATGGTGTGGGTGCAAAAAGAAGAGGCGTGAGAGATGACTGTTTTAGCAGAAAAGTGATTACTTTTAAAAAATGTTGTTCTTTTCAAGCATAGATGTTTGACTTAATGATGGGTCTATCTAATAGGGACTTTTTTCATCATTTCAGGTATATCAATGTACTGGTTTCAAGTGAGTTGTTCAATTTATGGTTGGTGAGCACCAGGGAATGGACGGAAAGTGTAAATCATCAACAAAAGAAGTCAAGAAAGCATGTTACATGAAAAGTGCCGTGAACACAAAAAAGAAGCTTGTAAGCGATAAGTATTGTATGTTAAATTCTTTTTTTTTTACGAATTCTGGAAATACAAGTTACTTTCGTGTTTGAATTAACTCAGAGTGGGTTTCATTATAAACAGCCTCATATCTTCTCAAACCAGGTTGGTAACATAAAACTAAATTAGAGACGTTTCGAATTGTCCATCTTGGTTTCAAGTTTTTGAAACGAGTATAAGACGTTCCTCAGATTTATCAGATTTTTTTAGATATATTCCTTGTTATATCATTCCTTCCACTCCTCTAAGGTTTCAGACTGTGTATACCTTGCCTCACCCTGAAACCTGATTATTTGCAGCCATTATTATTCCTATATAATCATCCTTACAGCCCACTTTTTATTCCGAACAACCTCCTTTTTAAATGTACTCCTATTCCAAATACGGCACCCGCTCGTCTTCCTCTACCACTCCCACCATCAAACCGTCTGCGTTCCCCAAGGGTCCTGCCGCTACCCAGAAACCTAATGCCAAGAAGCCTCGTGTGGTTGAAAACGACTTCTCCAACCAGTACGTCCATGCTCGCCAGTTATCTACAAATTACATCCGTAACGTTGATCTTCCTATGGATGGTTACCCCAAGCTTCAGAAATTGAAAGAGTTGAAGGCGACGCAGGTCTCCAAACACGCCTGTAAACCGTATGGTGTCCGTGTAGATACCCAGCTGATTGTACCTACATTGAACAAATGGGTTAACAACTTCTCGTTGCAATTTGATGTCATAATGATCGGGGCACTTGTGGAGAATCAATTCATTCTTCCACTTTTGAATCTGATGCCTCTCTATAAGCTCTGCGCCAAGCCAGGGTTTCTCTTCATTTGGACCACCACTTCCAACATTAAACAGCTTACGTACTTGCTTAATGGCGATAAGTGGAACAAGAAGTTTCGTCGTTCTGAGGAGCTTGTATTTGTGCCGGTTGACGAAAACAGTCCCTATTTTCCAGGGGACGTAAACGATGGCTTCTATGGCAATGCCGCTAACGGGAATGGCGAGTCGCTTTTGCGGCGTAAGCAATGGCACTGCTGGATGTGCATTACTGGTACGGTACGGAGATCAACCGACGCAGACATGATCCATTGTAACGTAGACACAGACTTGCAAATAGAGCATAGAGATGTACCCTCTCCTATGCAAGGTTATAACAACGCAGTGCCAGAAGCGATTTACACAGTGGCTGAAAACTTCTCCAATTCCAATCGAAGATTGCACATCATTCCGTGCAGAACAGGCTATAAGTTGCCTATCAAGATGAGAAAGGGATGGGTGATTATGCTGCCAGATGTTCTCGTGGATAACTTTGATCCAATTGAATATGAGGCGCAGATTTACGTCAAGTCTCAAGTAAAGTACAAGAATACTACTACGAATGGCCAACACAAACAGATTGCACAGTATTTGGTGCCTCAGACCGGAGATATAGAGGCATTGAGACCCAAGAGTCCAGTTTAATAAAAATTTCGATTTCAAGCTGAATTGTTAGTACTTTGTTGAGGAGACTAGTCCGTTGTCAGAAAATAAGTTGGATTAGGAAAAGATTATCAGCATCGCCAGAGACTCTGAGTGAGCTGAGTAAGGTTTTCATCATAACATGGACACCATGTGTACATACTGGTTGTTGATTGTTAGTTGTTGAAAAGTTTTCCTTAGAATAATTTTTTATAGGAGTCTGCGCGAATGGTATGTGCCGGGTAACTCTGAAGACAGCGAGGGCAGGAGAAGGTCGGAAATATTCCTTCAAAAAGCGGTGTGCATGTTGCAACGGTTAGAGCCCGGCCATTCACGGAAATGATGCGTCAAACAAGTCGAATCCGCGGGAATTAGGAGGTTCACTATGGATCAGACCATCACCTGCGTCGAGTGGACACTTCAAAAGATTGGATTAGCGGCATGCTTCCCGATTGGGATATGGAGAGCTTTGATTTTATGCGACTTTTAACCTGTAACGTGAACTTCAATAACTCAGGCCCATGGAGCCAATTATAGGGAAGACAAATACTGTTACGCAAAGCAATTGTTAACAAAGGCGGAACTTGCAAATGATGGAAGCCACCGAATTAGGAGGTCACCAATCCTGAATCAAGTGGAGAAAAATTTCCACAAAGGCGAAAGAAATTTCTTTGTGGAAAAGCGGTTAGCCGTGGGGTTAAGTACGAATGATGGTGGAAATCG
>Ga0160505_100290_pt1 | contig 32906 bp, 19 predicted proteins | sample DIDeMG_FD_108225 | JGI IMG/M metagenome (GOLD analysis project Ga0160505, IMG submission 108225) | Enriched chicken feces microbial communities from UW Madison campus, WI, USA - DID2874_E49_Stillage MG | ecosystem: Host-associated > Birds > Digestive system > Large intestine > Fecal ... | reverse complement strand
TCCCTTTTTTTTTCTTTTTTTTTTTTTTTTTTTTTTCAACGACCACTCACCCTTCATTTTGTTTAAATTTCCTACTTATAGAAGCTTTGGTTTCAATAGATGACTATCGCGGTTGACTCATTCTCGCCGAAACCGGCATAGGAGGGCGCACCCCGGCCCGAAAATTTTCTTTAGTTCAGACTGTCGGTCACCTTTAGTATCAAGAAACCTAGACAAAACATGTTGAGAGCTTCGTTCGCCCGCCAGACTTCTGGCCGCTTTTTCTCGTCCAGTTCCGCTTCCTTCGACAAGATCAAGGTCAAGACCCCCATCGTTGAGATGGACGGTGACGAGATGACAAGAATCATTTGGGCCAGAATCAAGGATAAGTTGATCAACCCATACTTGGACGTGGATTTGAAGTACTACGACTTGGGTATTGAAGCCAGAGACAAGACTGATGATCAGATCACAATTGACGCTGCCAATGCCATTAAGGAGTACGGTGTCGGTGTCAAGTGTGCTACCATTACCCCAGACGAAGGTAGAGTCGCTGAATTCAACTTGAAGAAGATGTGGTTGTCTCCAAATGGTACCATCAGAAACATTTTAGGAGGTACTGTTTTCAGAGAGTCCATTATTATTCCAAGAATTCCAAGATTGGTCCCTGGATGGGAAAAGCCAATCGTGATTGGTAGACACGCTCACGGTGATCAGTACAAGGCTACAGACTTGGTCATTGAAGAGCCTGGTAAGTTGGAGCTTGTGTTCACTCCAAAGAACGGCGGTGCCCCAATTACCAAGACCGTGTTCGACTACAAGGACCGTGGTGTCGGTTTAGCCATGTACAACACTGACGAGTCGATCATTGGATTTGCACACTCCTCCTTCAAGATGGCCTTAAGCCAGGACTTGCCATTGTACTTGTCTACCAAGAACACCATCTTGAAGAAGTATGACGGTCGTTTCAAGGACATTTTCCAGGAGATTTACGAGAAAGACTATGCTTCTCAATTTGAGGAGAAGAACTTATGGTACGAGCATAGATTGATTGACGACATGGTCGCCCAGATGGTCAAGTCTAAGGGAGGATTTGTTATGGCTTTGAAGAACTATGACGGTGATGTGCAGTCGGACATCGTTGCCCAAGGTTTCGGATCTTTAGGTCTAATGACTTCGGCCTTGATGACTCCTGATGGAAAGGCATTCGAGAGTGAGGCTGCACACGGCACTGTCACCAGACACTTCAGACAACACCAACAGGGTAAGGAGACATCCACCAACTCTATCGCATCCATTTTTGCCTGGACTCGTGGTATCGCTCAGAGAGGTAGATTGGATAACACCAGCGATGTTGTTGAATTTGCCAATACTTTGGAGAAGGCTACTGTTGACACTGTCCAGCAGGATGGTATTATGACCAAGGACTTGGCTTTGGCCTGTGGTAGAACTGATCGTGAGTCTTACGTCACCACCACTGAATTCTTGGACGCTGTTGCTGACAAGTTGAAGGCATCTGTTTAGATGTACACCATATATGGTATTTTAATGCATCTTTTTGCCAGAATTGTTGTTAATTTCTTTTTCTTGTATGCTGAGCCAGAGCTCGTGAGTTGAAATTGGGAAGTTGAAATTACTGACCTGAAATTGTTGTGTTGAAATTGTTGTGTTAATCCTTGAGAGATGTAATTCGCTTTGATTCGACAGGCAAAACATCAAGCCTGATTATTTTAAAGAAGTCTCTCGAATCAGATCGGTTCAAAAAATAGAAAATCCGATTTCCGAATTATCCATCGAAACATTCTTCACTGCACCAACTAACAAAAACTTAGAACAAAAACTATACTTTTTCTTCTCTAAATCGATGAGTTTCAACTGATTCACACTAAAAGGATCGAAACTTAAGTTCCGTTTCCGAAAAGGGTTGATAGAAACATTAATACTTCTTCTTGACAACCATGGTCAAAAATTTTTAAAAAATAGTACTCGAATAATAAAAAGAGCCTATATACGGAAAGGTTACTTGCGTCTTAAAGCCTAAAAATACCTATGTCGCATATCACAGAAAATTATCTGATGCTTTGAAATTCAGTTCCATTTACTGAAATTGACTTACGAGAATATTTCTATTCCAACCGCTTGTGGAACGAGGGCTCCATTTGAACAATTCTTCAAGGATTATGCACACGATGACCTAGAATTTACGGTTGTTTGTGCCCAAGCCATGCACATCTCCGATAGAAGGCGTGCCCTGAAAACAAGAAAGTACTTGATGATCGACAGTCTCCAAATCAAGCCGCACGGATTCACTTGAAACAATAGCACAATGCACGATATGTAGGAATGTGCAGAGGCAGAACAAAACTTTGGATTCTTTCCACCACCATTCCAGATTTGGAAATTGACGAGGGGTTTATAAGACCATCTGTCGAGAACAATTCACGATGAAACAGAACAATAATAGTCAGCTTCCTTCCAGCTGCTATGCTTTACTTGGTGTTCACAACCGTTTTCTGACATGTTAACTCTTGTAGCTGTACCTAGACATCCTCCACTATTGGGATGGGGAAAACGAAAAGAAAAATAAATAAAACCCTGGTCGATGTCAAGAATAGCCAGCAATGCATAGCGGAATTCATGATAGAAGCCTGGATGACTTCTCACGTTCTGACTATACTCGAAACGTATGCATATGGCAGCGTCAAATGACATTGCATTTCACGTACTCGCGTAGGTGCCGATGCAACTGAAGAAGGATTCTTCAAACTTGCAACAAACATGGAGTGGCAAATTTATGAATGCAACAGCTCCAATAGTCTAACACTGTGTGAAGACGAACGATAAGGGTCACTTAAAATGCAACCATTCAATCAAAAAGAAAGTAACATATCATGCGCTACGAGAAGTCAACCTTGTTGTAGGGACAATGAGCGAAGAGTGAAAAAGAAAGAAGAAAAAATAAAGACAAGAGAAAATATTCACACAGGCCACACAAGTTCCATGTTGGGAATGCAATGGGCCCCACTCGCCTCATTCGGATCAGGACAAAATCATTCGAGGGTGGGCCATATGCACATCCTCGACATGAAAATTCGACTGGGGTTGAGCTTTTTATGTCTTTGTATTTTTGGTATGCACAGAACACGTGAAACTTCGGAAAACTATTTCCGTCACACACCCACGTGGAATGACTTCGATAAACGCGGATCCAGGGACCTATTGTTGGAAGAATAGGAAAATAGTGAAATGAGAAGGTGTCTTGATCTCACCAAGAAACAAAGAGACTAAAGCACTGGAACCTATTATCACCAGGGTTCATAGAGAAGAAGGCGCAGGCTGCGTCACCCTTATGCCGGACCGAAAATCTTGCATTCAACGACTCAGGAGCCCTGTTACACTAACGGCTTCCGACTACACAGGAGAAAAGATCGTGTTCCTGTTTGCTAAGGGAGAGGTGCTCAGGTTGCGTGAAGGAAACTTTAACCTAATCTCGTCACCGCAGCATCCAGATTAACGTAATGCAGCACTGGCTACAGTGTGGCTGTTGGAGGGTTCCGCATCTGTAGGCCCCGTTAGGGCGTCAGGGCATCTGCCCGATCCTTTCGAATGTGGGTTTATATTAGTATCCTGACACCCGCCTTCCTTGCGTCATTGAACAGCTTTTTTATTTTTTAGTATCCCATTGCACCAGTGCCGGAATTCTAGCGATAAGTTACAAACCACCTAGTGACCTCGGACTTTGCCTACCGATATATAAGCGGTATAATATAGAAGACGTATCCTTACGGATTTGTGCTATACCAAATTTTTGGCAAGTGTTCCTTTTTTTTTGTCTAAAATCTCCATATCACTTTTTTTGTGGTATCATTAACTCCAAAAGTGGTTTTTGGTGTCTGCGCTCAAGGTCAACTAGTTAGCCACTTACAACCGATCTTCCAACCTTTCGAATCATACTTTATTTTGAGTTTTCAGTTTCCATTTTACATTGTCAAGATCAGATTTCATCTTCATTTCTATTAATTATTTGATCTCCTCCTACCATTTTATCCCAAATGTCTCAAAATCTCGTCCGGTTACCGTCTATTACTGATTTAACCACGCTGTTGAACAATAAAAGTCCCCATTTCCAGCCTCCCGTGAATCAAATGTGGTTCCAGGGCAAGACGGCTTTTCCCCAGCAGAATTTTACACCGAGCCCAACCTCTCGACTTTATCCTTTGCAGCTGGTTCTGCTGGCAGAAACCATGCATAATGCACCAAGATCCATGGCTGACAACTTCCGGTTCGTTCAGACGCCTTCAAACCACCGCCAGAAGCGAAAAAAAGCAAGAATAGATGTCAACGATCGTGGAAATTCTTCTCATCGTAATGATTCTGCGGCCCTGATTATTAACGATCCAACAGTGAACTTCCCCATCGCGAATCCCGAACTTCCACCAAATGTTATTCCTACTGAGGAGCTTAACAATCTCAAAACTACTGTTTATCCATCAATTGTGACTAAAAAGTATACTGCTCTGGCGCTAGATCCACTGAAATCACATCTTGTGGTCTATGAGTACGCCGTAGGAGCACATTGGGTTATTTGGGACCACGATACTGGGTATGTCCACTTGACAGGACTTTGGAGAGCTGCTCTTCAGGAAAGAGCACTTCAAAAGAATTCTGATGGCATGCACCATGTCAAAGCCAACGCCAAGGCCGATATTGTTAAGCTTTTAGAGCTGACTCCCAAGTCTCTTCATCCCTATATCAAGAGGGTTCGTGGAGGGTTCTTAAAGATTCAGGGAACTTGGGTTCCTTTTCACTTGTGCAGAAAATTAGCCGTTCGATTCTGTTACTATATTCGATATAAATTGGTTCCAATCTTTGGTGCAGAATTCCCCAACCAGTGTCTTCGTCCATCGGATGCTGGTTTTGGAGAGCTTCGCTTCGACGAATCCTCTCCTGACCTATTGCTGCCACAATCATCACCTCATATTCTGAATGAAGGTCAATCACCAATCATCCATCAGCAATACAATCAGACTACTCATCCTGGACAATCCCATTATGGGCATTTGCGAACAAATATTCCAGCGTCTCGAGTTTTACACGGACATTTACATCCATATGAAATCGGTGCAAACAGGGCCCAATTCAGCACCCCGCAATACCAGGAAATGGAACAGAAGCAATTCCCATTCCATGGCTACTATAATTCTAATCAGAGACATAGTCTTAGTGGACCTGGACAATTCCCACCACCTGGGGCTGGTCCCATCTCCATTCCAGGTCACAATTTTATTGCGGTACTTGATACACATCCCAACATGAGGCCACATCCACTTCCCACTCCGTTTCATCATAGTCTTCCACAGATTCCGACGGTGCCGAATTTTACAGTTCCGTATACTAATGTTGTTCAAAAGCCGCAGGCTCCGGCTTTGACACCAAAACTAACTGATGCCCCCGAAGAAGTTGCAATAACGCAACACCAGCCTAAAGATAAAACCGATCTGCCCAAAGAAGAGCAGACAGGGATGACTTACACTGATATGGTAGATATTGTGAATGCGTCTAAGTGTCTTCAGAGCTTGAGCAAGCGAGAGTCTATGTCGCTGGAGCTGCTGGCCCATCTGGATAAGATGCGCATCGACCACCTATTGTCTTAGTATACCATTATGGTCATTTCAGTTGAATACATTTACCGTAAGTTTTGAAGTTGTAGGGTGTAAGATACAAAAATAACTCCGGAGTTTGGAGGTGGTGGTACCCACATGGCGGTGGCCCATTCCACATTCTCTTTGCTCAGGGGCATTCGTTCTTTCTGATAATAGATGCATCGCTGAATTCCACTTTAGGCGCCTTGCGTCTTCTACAATGTACAGTACCGGACATAAATCCAAACTAATAGAAAAGGAGTCAAGCATTTGCGTGGGGCCCCTGCAGAAAGCACACACAAAGTGGCCAACTGATCCAGCCATGCGCCATTAGACGCATGGACCTATTCATAGCAAAACCTGCCGTGTGATGCGGTGGCCCGCATCGCCTGACCATTTGACGGATTGATTTCACGACACAAAGACGACACAGGATGACACAGTGACATATCGAGCACTTACATTCTCGTCCTCGAGGCTGCAACTAACACATGGCTCGCATTCCTATGGGAGCTCCGCCCCCACCTTATCTCATGGTTTGAGCCTTGAGTAGCAACAACTTGAGTAAATGTGAGGTAACTAAACTGAGCGCAGAGGCGGTTAAATCGACATGTATGCTCACCCGTTTGGTTAACGTTTGCGACAAATGCCCGAATTTTATTGTCTGGATTAGAGGTGTGTAAGTGTGACCTGTTTGACACACTTGTCTCCGCCATGTAAATGTGCCGCCAGAGGCATGCAAGTGGAATAGTTGCCCCAACCATTTCTCGGGTGACCACATGATTTTCGCCACCTTGGGCTTCGAGCTTTGACATTGAGATCACACTCAGGGAGGATAGTGTAGGTAAAACAAAATTCACATGTAATTGCGAACGAACGGAAGAAATGTAACTTTAAGCACGAGAATGGACACAGTGTATGAGAGGACAAATTCGTATGAGGGTTAGAAAGTGTAACTAGCAAAAAAATATCTTGTTCAAGGTCTGCAAATCATGGAGAATCATGCATGACGCGGTACAATCTGCGGGTCTCGACGAACAGAAGAGAGGTCGGGAGTGCATGCTACCAAGCTTAACAATAGTGATAGTCGGTTAGCATCAAATGTTTTCGCAAATTTCAAATTTGGGGCTACCTTGTCATCTGCTTCGAGGAGCGAATTTCAACAATTCACCTTCCACGTGAATGACTGCCTAGCTCTCGCTCCGGCTAACCAGAGATTTTCCTCGGTGGAGTTAGCCGTCTCATCCTCTTATTCTTCTGCCCGTAATTAGGATCGCCAGTAAATCTTTGGTAACTTTCGGATCAGTTAGGTACTTTACAGCATGTGTGCCCGGGGAAAATTTTCAAAAGCATGCCTGTCATCTTACACCGTAAAAGGAAGAGTTTGAAAACCTTGCTCGTTTGCCGTGAATGTCCACTTACGTGTTCACTTGTGCATTTTGCATGTTCTCAAAAATTTCGCAAAAAGGGGACACTCTTAGCAAATGACGTCAAGTAACTTAGTACTGAGAACTTACGACCACTAAGACGATATCTGCAAGTGTTTGTGTTGAACAACCAGCAAAAAGTCAATTGTAATCTACCAGTCCACATAATATCATGTTTGTTCCTGTATAATGTATTCTAATAGATACTAATTTTGGGCAAACAAAAAATTGGAAATTGCTGGAAATGGCAACAGGGACATTCTTATGCTGAAAAGAAGTCAATGTTTATTCTGTTTGGAACAACAAAGATGTGCAAAACGGTGTATTCTATGTTCATGGGCCCAATTATTCAGCCTTTTAAAAGCTGCACTACCACGAAACTGAATCAAGTTATATAAAGATCTTTACTTCTAAGTACTCAATAGAGTACATCTGCCCTCTATCGAAATATGCTTTGCTCCAAATTTCTTCTGTCGCTACTGGATTAACGTGGGGAGAATCTACTCTATTTGTGAACCCGTACCTCCTACAATCAACAACATCAATGCTAAACCTGCACTTGCAACTGCCTATTTGTCCAAATAAAACCACCAATGGACTTCGTGGGCTTTGAATCATTCTCAGAAAATGATCTGTTGCCATCACCGCAGCCTTCGTTGTCGCTTCCTCTTAAATCAAACATCGAAAACTTGGGCTTGAAGTTATCTAATTTCAACAATCTTCGAAACCTTCTTAAGCATACAGAGGAAAACTCAACGACTGAGGATGCTGGAGTTCGTTTAGCAGAAAAATTCGCCAATGTCTCGTTACAACTGTTAGATGATTCATCCAGCCTGCCTTCTGCTGTCGAAAATTTGTCGGAAGAAGATGTGGATATAGCAAGAAGTACAACGCTCACCAAAAGATTGGGACGTGCTTTGAACCCCAGTTTATCAGATCAGAAGACTCGGGAACTATTCACGCGTTTGGAAAGTAAAATTCCTGATATGGACGTGATGGTGGATGCTGGAGTGATCGGAGCCATGACAAGAAAGAACTTGCGTGGGGAAATTGAATCTGATCTCATAAAGAGCCACCTGGCAGTCTTGGCTGATTATGCTAAAACAATCAAAAACTTGAAATATTTGGGTGAACGAGTTGATAGTTTTGATAAGCAGGTGGCGGAAACTAATGAGTTACTTGCTAAAGATCTTTCATTGACAGCAGACTTGTCTGGTAATGTTAAGGAACTAACGGATTCGAAAGTGGCACTTAATTTGAAAAAGGGAATCCTTATGAGTTTCCGTGAGCAATTTACACTCAATGAATATGACAACTATGTGCTTCACTCCAACGAAATCAATGCAGATTTCTTTGCAGCTTTAGCTAAAGCTGAGGCTATCAATTCGCGTTGCCTGGTTCTCCTTGCATTAGACAATCCTGAGCTTGGTCGCAAGGTCATGGCGAAAAATAACGAATTGATAAATCGGACGAGTGAGAAGATCTTGAGTTTTTGCAACCGAACCTTATCGAATTTCTATCTGCTCAATAATCGAGCAAGAATGGAGCAACTACATCTCTCTTTACGCTACTTGAAAGGTAAGCCAGATCAGCTTGAGTCGGTTGTGAACCTGTTTGTAAACTCAAGATCCACAGCATTGGTGGATGAATTCAATTTACAAACCAGCGGGCATGGGGCTGACGATTCAACACATTCGTTATCAGACTCAAGACCGGTCTTCTACTCCTCTCATGATCCAGTGAGATTGATTTCGGATTCGCTCGCGTTTGTCCATTCCTTAGTTGTTAATGAATCGGAAACTGTGGAAAATCTTTTCGGAAATACTCCAGAGTTCTCGGAAACTACCAACGCTATGGTTTCGAGAATCTTGAATGCTTTAGCTAAACCAATCAAGTCACAGATTGAACTCTTGATTTCTGTTCAGACAAAGCTTCCTTTAATTTTCCAGATATTCAGCAATTTAGATCTCTATCTGCTCATGTTCCAGAAGATTTCCAACGCTGGTAGCATTACCAGTGCAATCAACGAATGTATTACAATGACGCAAAATAAGGTTGTCACTGTTGTCACAAACAGATTGGCTACGGTTCGCAATTCCAACCTGGCTCAAATCGACCTCTCTTCTGATCTTCAGCCTCCAGAATGGATCATTGACTATTACTCTGATTTGTTGCCCATCTTGGATAATGCAACTACTGAGATGGTGTTTAACTTTACCCAAGAGCAGCAGGATAAGTTTCTCTCGCTTGTGGTCGACGAACCCATATCTATTTTCTACGAGCATCTTTCCCTGGTTTCAAAAACTTTCGGAAAAAGGGACATACTCATTTTCAAGTTGAACTTTTTAGATTTGGTTCTCTCAAAAACTATGCCACTTAGAATTCTAAGCGACAAAGTCTTAGATATCAACCACCAGATCAATGACTACTCGACTGAACTTAAAGAGGTGCAAGTTCAAACTCTCTTGGAAAACTGTCAGCTCACTGATTTCTACAATATTATCAGTATGATCTGTCCAATCGATGTTGAAATGTTGGATCCTGCTATTTATCAGGCAATCACTGAGAATAAACTCTTCAAAAAGGAAGTCATTGTCGAATCTAATGCCAAAATTCAGCTGGCGCTCCCATCGGCACTTATAGACATCCAGTCTGCTCTTATGAAACTCAACAGCCCCATAATTGTCACAGACATCATTACTTCTTCCTCAATTCAATTTGCATATTTCTACAAACTCTTGTCTGAGATTGTTGAGATGTACTTGAAAGAGCAATTATTCTCATGGACCGATCTTGAGGTGGCAACCTTACTTGGTGTTGAACTGGCATACATAGAAGAAATTGGGCAAACGTCTTACGGAACCTAGATAACCGAATGGTTCCAGTGATTCATGCATTAGTATATAGTCTTTAGTCCCTTGACGGAATTTTTCCTCTTCCGTATCCATCCTTATGATAGTAATCCATAGGATAATATTCTTCCTTCCATACGTCCTTCTTGGACATGACCATGGCCTCATAAGGAGTAAGTAATGGCTTCTCAAACGCATATCCCCAATCAATAGACAATCTGGGACATGCAACTTGAACAAATGCATCAATATCATCAAACATAGCAAGCTTCTGTGGGAAAATCTCACTTAAAATGATCTTCACGACTTCGATGCCCGCCTCGTGAAATACCTTCTCAAGCCTATCCAAAGTTTGTGGGTTACCCTGTCTTCCCAATGCACCCAAAATGAGGCCAACTTTCTTTGCATTTCTTGCACAGTTAATTGCATCCTGTCTTACCTTCACCATTTGATCTTGATCATAGTATTCTCTGGTAAATTTCCTAGAGTATGGATCATATCTAAATGCTGGTACATCTGGATTGTGAATCATTGCACTCTCCAAGTGGAAACGGCCGTCTCCCACATATATCATGGCATTTATGTTCTTGTCTAGCCTGGCAGATGTGCATCCCAATACTTCTCCTTTTGACAAAGGGGAAGTCTGTGGAGGGATAATGTAGATGGGCTTGTCTTCGTCATTTTCTAGACGTGCCCGAATGCTATGAATGGTTGGATTGAATTGAATGGTTCCGAAACAAGCAATGTGATCTCCTTGGTTAAAATTTCTCTTCACGGTGTTAATCAAGTGTGTTTCATCGATATTGATAGTTACGAAAACATATAGCACCTTGATTTTAGTAACATCGATAGGCACAAGGCACAGATGAGCATAGTGAATAATGAAATCACAGTCAAGTGCACGAGCTGTATAGTCATCGATGCAGCAAGCTCCATACGACACATCCCCCATTACCACAGTCTCCACTTGACAAAACTGCTCCAAAATGTCCGAAATGATGAGGGAGTAAATGAGCAAACCTTCTGGCATTTGAAGTGCCACACGGCTTGCCTTGTGTTTTCTGATATTCCAGACACATTTATGCACCTCAAAGTTGTAATTGGAAGGTAGAAGCTTTATAGCTTGGTTGAGATCTTCATCGTTAAGAATATCTTCCGGAATTTGATTCATAACTCTACCCAAATGTCTTTTTTGAGTACCAACAACAGCACCGGTCGATCCCAGGCCAGATTTACGGCCCACGAATCTTCTTCTCGGTTTTTCTGTAGACATTTTGTATTCGCTAAAGAATTGGTAATGCATTTTCAACTCATCGCATCATGATGTACAGGTAGGGTGTGGACTTGGCCAACCGTGCGAGGTAGTAATTGTAATCATTACAATCACTTTTACAAATTCGAGGTTCAAGCATAGAACCGTTATTTAACCATGCTAACGCCGTCATTTACAATCACTCAGGATGACGAGTTTGTCTTCATTAAGGTGGAGGTGTCGCACATCAGATTTTCTGCTAAAGCTATAGAGATGGTTGCCAATGGGGACGTTTTCGTTTTCTCACTTCCGCCTTACTACTTGAGACTTAGGCTACCATTTAATGTTATTGATGACGAGAGATCCCATGCAGCATTCGACTCCCAGAATGGCTGCGTGGATATCAAAATTCCAAAAGAGGTTCGTGGACAACATTTCCCAGACTTGGATCTTACGGCAAAGCTTTTGGCCAGAAAGCAGGAAACTCAGCCGGAAGTGAAAAAGCCTCTAATTGAGGAACTTGATGTTACAAATGAAGTCTCCACTGGCAACATTTCACTTCAGGAGGAAGCAGAGGCCCATGACTGGGAAGTTAAACAGGAAGTAGCCCAGGACGATCTCTTGGGGCCCAAGTACGGATTCAATAACGACTATGATAAGATAATTGGCATTTCCGTGTCTAATGGAAACGACATCAATGAGTTGGGAAACCCAGAATCTGCTGCTCCGAATGATAGAATTCTTGAGAGGCTCATTAAAGAGAATATCAAATTCGATCCAGAGTACTATGCTGCTGACTACATAATGGAAAAGTATCCATCGCCTGATGATGACAAAATCTTTTCTGGAATTATGTCGTGGAAGTGTCCATCAACTAAGCAATTCAAGTCCTGGTATAAAGATCAGCAAAAACTCCCAGAGAATGAAAGAGACCAATTCATGCCAGTTGAGTTCAGTAAAGAAGAACAGAACAAAATGCTCCAACTCCCACGAAAGTCATACTTAGTTGAAGAGCTTTACAAGCCACAACTCTATTCTTTTATTGTGTCTTTGCTCTTTGCCTACCACTATGATCTTAGAGAAAATGAAGGTGAGCATAACATTGAAAGTGCATGGACGATAGGCAAACTTGTTCCACAGTTTGCCTTCTTGGACTCTCAGTTGCACATTTCTAGTATGGACTCTAGCAGCATTTTGAACGCAGCTATAATCACGGGAATCCGCCGGGCACTCTCATATCCATTTCACAGAAATTACAAGGTTGCGATGAAATCATGGGAAGATGTTTATTTCACGTTACGAGGAGGAAAGCGTATGGTCATTAAATGCTTGCTTGACTTGAAGGAACTCTTTAGATTTCATGATATCTATTATGTGTACGACAAGATTTGGCTCGAAGATTTGTGCCTGTGGCTCATTAGCGACCTGGTTTCCGAAAATGCCATCAGATTACTCGGTCATGATGTGAAGAGAAGCACGGAATCCATTCAAAAATCACAAATCACGTTTGAAAAGGTGGATGACACTCAAAGTGGAGATGACATGATTGCACTTGATATCGCGGATGTGGAAGCAATGGCGGAGGATTCTTACAATTCATTTATCTCCCAATCATAATCACGAATCCTACTCAGCTCGCATTACCTGATGCAACCAGCAGTTGCTGCTGAATAGACGGTACATAGTAGCAACATGATACAATACGCTGGGCTACATCATATGCTCCTGTGGCCCTGGCTTTATGTTTCTAAACACGTTCTATTTGTTTGCTGGTATTATATTCCCGGTTTTATTTCACCCATCAAGTTACTACACATTTGATGCCCTGAAGTTGGTTTGGTAGCTTTCTAAACCATTCCTAAAAGAAGGATAACATCAGTTAGGCACTAACTTACTAACAATATGTTGTACTGAAATTACAATGGATAGATGTGATCTAAAATTTGAATGCAGAAACTATGTATGAATTCAATTTTGAACAATAGACAAGGCGCATTAAAAACAATGCTTTGCCACTGCTAAAGATTTAACTAATTCTCTGCATAGGCCTAGACATTTTAACGACATGGATTTCACATACCTGAACAATAAGTCATGATATTTTCAAGGAGATGATACTTTCCCGACTTGGTAAAGGTATATTTAGTTTCAGTACAACAATGGAACCTTGGTGCGTTTCTGTCACAATGAAATCAGGGGCGCCTGTAGGGGATGGCTCCATTAACTCACTCACATTCTAGCCGTCTTTGCCGTTGCCGTGCGACTCGACTACGACACTTCATATTACTTCCTTTGTCGTATTTACAACCCTTGTATTATTTAACTAGATGCATCAAGAAATATGCCGCATAAAGTCAGCATTATAGAGAACTGAAAAGATAAGAAACAAAAATGCATGTAAAGTCGCCCTCTTAATTGTTGTCTCACTAGCGATTAGTCAGTAGAATATCATGAGGAAATTTTCCCGTGGAAGTCTGAGAAGGCTCACTGGCGGCCTCTTTCTCAGTAATAGTAACATCACTTGTATCCATTGAGACGTCTGCTTCATGCTCTCGTTTTATTGAAGATGGAGGCATGGCCGACGATCCGATATATTCGTTAGTCAGCAGGAGGTCAACAGACATATCATTAGACTTGTGCCGTTTGTGAGAGAACAGGCCACGAGCCAGAGAACCTGATGAAACAGAGCCAATTTCACTTTCACCGGGATTTTCAGGTTTCCAGTGGTGGAACTGGATAATATGTTGATGCGAAGTCATTGACTCTTGTGATGGAATCTGACTATTCTTCGTCTGCTTGTTGAGAGGTTGTGCCGGCGATGGGCGCACCTGAATCGAAGATGTAGCTCCGAGAGGCGACTGAAGCTGGACATTCTGGGAATTCCGGTTTCTTGTACGTTCCAGAGTCCGTTGTGGTGACGACAGCGTCTCTGCTGGCATAGAGAAATGCCGTTGATGTGTAGGTAGAGTACGCTGCGAAGGCCTGTAAGGAGTTACAGGGTTTGCTAAGTTCGCAACAGCTGCCGCGCCCAATTTTGCTGGCGATAAAGGTCGGCGGTTGTGTGGTGGGGGTGGAGCTTTCGACCCACTTCCAAATCGGTAATTGATCGGCGCAACAGAGCTAGCATTGTCCAGGGTATCATAATTGCGACCAAATGATGGGGAAGGTGCAAGAAATGGAGATTGCTGATGAGGACCAACGCCTGTGGTGGTCACGGTGATATTTGGGGCGCCAGGTTGACGAAGATGATTAGTTTGTGTTGGCTGAACTTGAAGTCCGTGCTGCGGTCCAGCAGTCCCAGGGGGGACTATCATGCCTGGGTTCCCACCAGGGTAGCCCATAGAAATGTTTGAATAGTCACCAGAGGGATAATTGCGTCTTCCCAATTGTGAGTACACGGGCAATTGCGGTGATTGCAGTGAAATGTACCGCTGCGGGATAGCGCCCTCTGGAATAGGTGCAACGCACATGGATGGAATCATATGAGCAGGTACTTCGTGTTCAATGGCCTTGTTAATAATGGCAAGGTTCTTGGAAGCGATCTCGAGACGAATCTGTTCCTGTTTCGTTCGTTCCTCCTCCGCTCGAAGCCGGAGGGCTTCTACGAACGCAGATTCGCTCCAGGGGAATGATGTGATATTGGGACCCAAAAGTGCCAATAGGGCTGGATCTGTGGTCTGTGAAGGGGTGTTGATGGATGGGTTGGGTGGCGCGGTCTGGCTGTGGGTAGACTCTATGTCTGGTCTATTAACATCCTTCAGATGATACTTATCCAATCGTTCCTTGTTAAGCTCCAGCACCGGTGGACCGCTTCGTGAACGGGGTACCACCGGTCTCTCGTCTGTATTGGTGTACTTGTCGATGAGAGAATGTACACTCATTGAACTCATGGTATGAGGACATACGAGAACACCCAAAAATTCAACAGAGTTTGGTGAGCAGATGCGACTTTTTGAGGTCAGCAAATTAGATGGGGACACCGATGCCGCACAGATAGAGCAATAGTATAAAAATGGGCTAGTTCTATCTGTGAGGACGAAATTGGTGGGACCGGCGTGCATGTAGGCGCGTTCGATTCAACTTGTATGTGACGAACACCGGAAGTCTGGAAGTTTTACATCCCTACGAGATGTGCATGGGCGCGAAAGAAGTTCATAATGAGTTGCGTTTCTTTTTCGTTTGGACTTACTTTTCTGTTCTGGTCTTGCTCGAATTTCCTCACGTAGCTGTCTCCTCCAGATACCTCTTGTGGTCAAGGATTGATGGTCAGTTGTAGTCAGCGAGCCCGAGTCTAGACCACTTTTCCGAACCCAGGTCCCTTTTGCCTATATATAGCCTTTTAGCCAACCAATTTGGGGCGCAACGCGACCCGATCGGGCTGTGCAGTTGCAAACCATTGACGTGGGTGGGTGGGTTGGAGCGAAAGGGTTTGATATTTTTAGATTCTGTACCTCGTATGGTCAATAAAGGATAATACAAGATTCGCTATCATACACGATGTTCTCTCATCATTTACGAACATTTTCCATGCCCAAATCGGCCCAACTGTTACTGCTGGGTGCTGGCCTGTTAAGTGATTTGGTACCTATTGGACGATTGATCTGATATTCTATGTTCCGCTTTTTGTGGAGTGCTCAGTAGTTAACTTATTCTCTATTCTCCTCACGACTCGGTAGCTCTAATCTGTATTGGTGTTGGAAACTGTTCAATGACAATGCTGATTGCTCTTAACTACTTTTTATTATGCTTTCTTAAGTTTCCTATAACTGTTACTCAAGAATATTTGACCTCAATAACTTGTAGGTTCGCAAGTTTTATTGACTTTTAGTCTCCATTTACTCCTATGTACGCGAATTTCTCTTCGCAAATGCAATCCAGCTAGAAAGTAACTAAAACGGCTCCACCTTGAAAACGACCTGCCCATCATGCTTCTTGATTTTATCTACAAAGTTGCGGAAGTTTGTCCGCCAGTCCACAAAGTCTTCAATATGCATCTTTAACTCCCCATTCAACACCAACTGCAAGCCTTCATGTACCCATGTGTTTCGTATCTCCAAATCAAACTTTTCATAGTAATTGTATTTCGTAAGTTGATTTGCAAGATCTGAACTCCATTTCATGGACCACGGATCAAACACACTTTTCAGACTATAATCCACCAACTTATCTATCAGGTAACTTGGCTCTGCAAGAGTGAATTTGCAATATGAAACATACGCCGATCCAAGGTTCTTTGGCTTCAAAATCCGCGTAAACAATGGCTCTTTTCCAACTCCTAGCAAGGACGACGCTTTAAGGCCAGAAGCAATATGTGCTTTGAATGGAAAATTGCCATCATCTAGATCCTTCAAGTCAAACGCCTTTTGGAACATTTTCTTACTTCCAATAATATCAACGAAAAGATCGAGTTTGGCTTCCTTGATATTTGACTTGTTGATTGCATTGAAATCTGTAAAGGGTTCAAACAAACAGTTCAAAACTTCCGATGCAAAAAACTGTGGCTTCTTATAGCACACCGGCAACTTTTCTCCTTTAAGCCTAAGATCTGTGTTTTCAACGTCATAAGAAATAACATGGAACTTTCTCATCCCTCCACTACCTAACCTGGTCACAAGTGCTTCTGTTTTTGCAACTTCGCATTCGGAGACCACTAAAATGATATTGAATGCCTGTAAAGTGTCTCTATAGAGGCTGGAGTTAAGAATCTGAATCAAAGTGTATCCCAAACAGGTATCAGCGCCGTTAATGAGAATATTGGCTTTCCCTTGTCTCTGAAATACACTATCCATGAGGTCGAGGGCCTGTTTGGCTCTGCAAAACTGAGCTGCAAAGACTCCAAATTTGGCAAGTGCGGGAAGTTCACCATCTATTTTGAATGGATCCTGTTTGATTGGCTTTAAAGCTGTAGTCGATACTGGCTTTGGCCCCTCATCTTCCCCATCAGACAGAAACAAATCCGATGAAGAAGTGGACTGAGTGTTGTCCTCATCTATAGAAAATGGTGAGCTCGTCGAAAATACGAGATTGACATCAATGCTTTCCATTTTCTGTAACATTTCAGAGGATATGGGCACAATGATATCATTAGGGTTGATGATAACCAGTGTTTGTAAAGCACCCTTTCTTTCGTATGGATTTGTTACCCCAAATACCGTGGTTCCGATCTTAAAGTCAGGGTGGCCGTCGAAGTTGCTTCCGGTTGCAACAATCTCGCCCACGAAGTCAAAACCCAAGCCAACTCTTGTGTTAGTGAGATTGATCAAGTACTTGCTGAGCTTCGAAATATCAAAACTTGATAGGGCAGCGTACTTCACATCTACTAGTATTCTGTCATTTCCCACTGGAATGCCAATTTCATGGTAGTAGAAGTTCAATGGCGTATTCTTGTTCACAACCGATATCTCCTTGACAGCACGAGTGGGGAGATCTTTCAAATCCTCAAACTTTTTTGTCTTCTTCGGCTTCGTCACCTGGGGGAGGGCCGGCAATGGTTTAGGACCCTCCTGACGAGGTTCAAGATAAGAAAGCTCAGCAGGAATCTTCCAGAATGGATTTGATTTAAGTTTCTCTTTCTTTCGTTCCTCGAGGTATTTATGATGCTCCTTCAAATCTTCCTCTGGTTCTGGGGCGAAGCCCACTGACTTTCTCTTCTTGGGGGGATCGAGCGAAAGATTTGCTAAGTCAGTCACTGCTGTTTCATTGATGGGTTCGCTCATGCTTATGGGAATTAGAGAGACTTCAAGATCAGAGTCACTCGGTGGACCTAATTGAGATGCTCTTCGGCTTTCCTAATGGGCCAATCTGTATGGATATATATCTCACTAGCAAATTGTACCGATCCTTCCGTGTGGAATTTTGATAGGGGAACCAGAACAACCGATAATTATCTCAAACTGACCTGTGGGGCAAAATATAAAAGCAAGATTCTAGTTTGTATGTGAAAATAGAAAGCAAGCGAAGATGATGTTCGATATTTTTCTTAGAGACTCCCCCTTGAATTGAACTGATTTGATTTCACCATGATCCATAACCAAGTCGTGTGTACAACATTACCATTCCGTTGCCAAAGTGATCTACTACACTACTGTGTAACCAAACAAACCAATGTGGATTCCTTTGCTCCTATGCTATATTGGTGCTGGAGCGGTGTCGTTGGCATTTCTTCGATTCCACATCAATTTATTCAAGTACCCACTATACTACGTTTTTCCAATCGTACTTGCGGTGTATTTGCCGTTATCAATTACATTTCTATTACCTACGGATTATGTGTCACATGTATCTGGAAAACCAATCCAAGGGTTCGAAATAAGTGATAATACGACATTGATGATGTGGAAGTCTAATTATTGGTCAACTTTTATTTTGACATGGTTGCTACTACCCGTGCTACAAGAGTATTATCGTGCCGGCAATTATCTGAAGATTATGAAGCTCAAGACTTCATTAAGACAGAATTTGAAATTTCAAGCAATGGTGTTACTTCTCTCGATTGCAGGTGGTGTTTATCTCATACTCGAAAAAGGACTTTCACTTAGCTCTATGAAATCCATGATAATCTCAATGTCACACATCTATGCATTAGTTTTGGCCCTTTGGCTAATGGCTCATGGGCTCATTACGATTCCTCGCAATAGATGGAATGAAGGAAACATATTGCAAAATCTCAATCATTATTATTTGAAGGTACCTAAATTGGTTGATACTCTAGAAGATACCAGAATCTCTTTCAAGGAAGATATCCTCCAAGTTTTGATTTTGAAGAACAACTTCACTTCCAGTGCTGTTGAAGAAAACTTTGCTTATAGGGACTGGATCCTCAATTTGGCGAATCAAGTACCCTCTGAGCTTGAGGAATCCGTGGGTCGACAGTATGTGCATAGTGATGCTAGATCAATTACTAGGGAGCAACTAAATGAAGCTTTCATGAACACATTGACTTACAGCTTTCAAGGTCACATGTATAAACTCCGAGCATATAACTCGGAATATGATACATTACTTGCCAATGTTTCCAGGTTACAGACACTTTTGGAAGCCAAAGCGACTGAGGACCCTGAGGAAAGGTTGCGAATAATGTCTAGTTTTGGTGGACTTATTTCCCCAAGTGCTAACTTTTATTTGCAATGCTATGCAAAACCAGTTCTTGCTCGGTTACTTTCGATCTTCCTCTTTGTGATTTCCTTTGTCATCATTCAATCGGAATTTTTCCACTCTACGAAATTTTCCATTGTCAATATCATTGTTTTCAAGACCGGCATCCACAATCACAACCTTTTTCAAGCTATCTTCTCGGGAATCTTATTTCTGTACATGTTGTTTTGCTCTCTTAATTCGTTGACCAGATTAAAGATTTTCAACATGTACCATTTGGTGCCGGGACATTCTGATCCAGTTTCAACATGCTTTTATGTTTCCTATATTGCTCGGTTGACCATTCCATTGTCTTACAATTTTTTGACTTTTTTCACTGATAGAAGCTCTATCTTTGAAGATTGGTATGGTAAGTCGATACATTTGACAGGATTGTTTGACTTAATGAATAGCTGGGTACCCCGACTTTTGTTGGTTCCTGTGGTCTTGACAACTTTCAATGTCTACGAGAGATTGAAGAAGAGGATAGGGCTTCATTCCGACATGTATGGAGCTTGGGCCGATTTCGATGATGAGGAGCAGCTCTTAAATGACGAGAACAACATGGACTCGAGAAATAATAGAAGGGAGCTCGTGATTGCTGAAGCCAAACGTACTATCGCTATGGAACTTAATCGCCGCAATCAAACTTCTCGGATACATTTACGCTCATTTGCCTTGCAGAACGCTGCAGATTCAACATATGAGAGAAATATGCAAGATTTTAATCTGTCGTTATTCGGGGGCATTAATAATCGAATTGATACATATCATGATGATAACAGTACTGCGCTGGTTATTAATGCGGATGTTCAAGGACTTTGGAGCAGACTCGGTGGGGCCGTCAATAATTTCAAGGATGCGGTTCAGTCTCGAATTGCCAGAAATTCGTCCTACAGGGATGATCCACTTGATTCTTATGAATATGACGAAGATGCCCAAGAGAATTTGGTGCTTTAATAGAATATATAATGCTGGAAATTTGGTTCTTTGTGCGCTTCTTTAACTTCTGCACCAGTACATCCCATTTACTTCACATTGAGTTAAAATCTTTCAGACTTTAAGAAGACAACAGTAGCATGTCGAACATCACCTTAAAGGTCAGGAAGGCAGTACCTTCAATTGATCCCATTGTTGCTGACTATGCAGTTGGATATATCCAGCATGTTACAAATGCTACAGAAGATTCTGTGTCTGCACAACAACTTGATGTGCCAAAGGAACTTTCTTTCATTGAAGCTCTCCTTATTGACGCCGGAGGTGTCCAAACTCAAGTTCATTCCTTGACCAGTGCCATTACAGAACAACTTAGCAATAAATTGAAGGAGAACATGGCGAAGTTGGAGGTTTCTGGAGATCGTGCGAAGAGACTTTTGGATGTTAATGTCTTGAGACAAAACAACAGCAAGAGAGACATTAATTCATCTTTAGACATGCTTGGGTCTTCTCGTGACATTTCGCATGCTGGAAGACAAGTTGAAAGTAGAGTTGACAAAAAGAAATTGGAGAAGCAGGAGAGAAAGATCGCAAAGAAGGTTGCTAAGAGAAATAATCAGTTTGTGAAATACGAGGCTTCTAAATTATTGAGCGAGAAGAAAAGTGAAGATTACGACTCATTCTACTTGGAAATTAACCCTCTTGATTTCGGCTCTAGTGCAGGTAAGTCGAAAGATATCAAGATCGAGAATTTTGATTTATATGTTGGTGACGGTCAGCGAATCCTTAGTGATGCTGGGTTAACATTGGCTCATGGAAGAAGATACGGTTTGGTTGGTCAGAATGGTATTGGTAAATCTACTTTATTGAGAGCCTTATCAAGAAGAGAATTGAACATCCCCAAGCACATCACCATTTTGCACGTTGAGCAGGAACTCAGAGGAGATGATACCCCTGCATTGCAAGCTGTCTTGGATGCAGATGTATGGCGTAAAACTTTGATTCAAGAAGAACAGAAAATCACTGAGAGAGCTGAAGAAATTGATGCTTTGAGAAAGGAGTTTGAAGAAGGCTCTAATGAAGTGCTTAAATTGGATAATGAGAGGGCCGACTTGGACAAACATTTGCAAGAAATCAGTGAAAAATTATACGAAATGGAGTCTGATAAGGCAGAAAGTCGAGCTGCCTCTATTTTGTTCGGACTTGGTTTCTCGCAAGAATCACAATCGATGCCAACCAACTCCTTTTCTGGTGGTTGGAGAATGAGATTATCCTTGGCCCGTGCCTTGTTCTGCGAGCCCGACTTATTATTGCTTGATGAGCCTTCTAATATGTTGGATGTTCCTTCCATTACGTATCTTGCAAAATACTTACAAACTTATGAGGGAACTGTTTTGGTTGTTTCGCACGATCGTTCATTCTTGAACGAAGTTGCAACTGATATCATCCATCAACACTCTGAGCGTTTGGACTACTACAGAGGTTCCAACTTTGATTCCTTCTATGCCACAAGAGAAGAAAGAATCAAAAACCAACGTCGTGAGTATGAAAACCAGATGGCATACAGACAGCATTTGCAAGCATTTATTGACAAGTTCAGATATAATGCTGCTAAGTCCTCGGAAGCTCAATCTCGTATCAAAAAGTTGGAAAAGTTGCCTGTCTTGGAACCTCCTGAAGATGATAAGGTGATCACATTCAACTTTCCTGATCCAGATGGTCTTTCCCCTCCAATTTTGCAGATGCATGATGTCACATTCGGTTATTCTCCGGATAAGATCATTCTCAAAAATGCAGAACTTGATGTGCAGATGGATTCTCGTATTGCTTTCTGCGGTGGTAATGGTACTGGTAAAACCACCTTGTTGAAGTTGTTGTTAGGTCAATTGTCTCCCCTTGAGGGTCATATTTCAAAGAATGGAAGGTTAAGAATTGGGTATTTTGCCCAGCATCACGTGGATGCAATGGACTTGAACCTTTCAGCTGTTTCTTGGATGGCGCAAGCATTCCCTGGTAAATCTGACGAGGAATACAGACGCCACTTGGGATCCTTTGGTATAACTGGATCCCTTGGTTTGCAGAAGATGCAATTGTTGTCTGGTGGTCAGAAGTCGAGAGTTGCTTTTGCGGCACTTTGTTTGAACCAACCACATATCCTCATTCTAGATGAGCCTTCTAACCACTTGGATACTCAAGGTTTAGATGCACTCGCCGATGCATTGATCAACTTCAAGGGTGGAGTTTTAATGGTTTCGCATGATGTTTCAACAATTGAGCGGGTTTGCAATGAGATTTGGGTTAGCGAGAACTCGACGGTGCAACGTTTCCCAGGAAATATTCACGACTACAAGAAGCATATATTGAAGCAGGCTGATGCTTCTGGTGTGGTAAGAAAACATTAATTAACTACATAGATTCAAGCATCTCCTCAAGAACTTGTCGTCACTTTGATAGTCTGGTAGATGAAGTCGCATTCTCGCGATACTTCTGCACAAATCATAATCTTGTTTACCAGCATAACAAGTGCACATGTCTGCTCCCTTCAAGCTCTCGACAAGAGCAAAAGTTGGTTTAGGACTTCTCATATCGTATACATCCTTTGAGGCATACATGCACATCCGTACTTCTTTATTGATCCGAAATCGTCAGAAACTGCCAGAAACTTTGGAGCAAAATGAGTATAGGAAGTTCGAATCTGCAGTTGTTCTGGGAATGTTTGTTAATCCTTTTGAAGAATATAGGCCGCAGACAGGCTTCGAGTTCTTACTAGTGAGAATAATGGAACTCGTCGAGAGTTTTTATGGCAACAAGATTGAACTTCACGACATGTATCCATCACCAGAAGGAGACTTTGCTGAAGTCGACCACCTTCTCAAGACATTCAAGCCAAACTATGAACTAATGAGGCATAATTCCCAGATCTTGCAATTATGCTTCGAAAAGAATGACTTTGCTGATCTTTATAAAACAAAAAAATCCACGATGAACACGAGCGTAAGTGATCAAATGCTCTTCACATGGCTTGGACAATCTTGCTCATTGGTACAGATCAGTGGTATTAACTTTCTAACTGATCCTATGTTTAGTGATCATCTAATAAGCAAGTCATTTGGGCCAAAGCGTTTGGTTCTGTCACCTATGACTGTGGATGATGTTATGCATGCTACAAAGGACAACCTCAATTTTGTTCTTGTTTCCCATAACCATCCCGATCATCTTGATATGGAAGCAGCAAAACAGATTGGAAATCTGGCTTATTGGATCGTTCCGCTAGGTCTTAAGAAAATTTTGGCTAGAAAGGGCATTTACAAAGTGATAGAAATGGATTGGTGGGAGAAGATCAGCATTAACGGATTCATTAATCAAGAATCTCCTGCGAAATTTCCTGATGATCTCGAAATTGTTTGTGTTCCTGCAATGCATTGGTCAGGAAGACATATTGTGGATTCCAACACTTCATTATGGGGATCATTCATACTTCAACGTAACGGTCAATCTTTGTTGTATCATGCTGGGGATACCGGATACGTCAAAGAATTGTATGAACTTATCGGCTCCAAATTTGGACCTGTTACCCTCAGTTTGTTGCCCATTGGACAGTATTGCCCGTCGTGGCACCAGAAGCCAAGGCATATCTCACCTGCGGAAAGTCTTCGTATTGCGTCCGTTTTAGACTCACGTTATGTCCTCGGCATCCATTTCGGCACTTTCAAGCTCAGCTCTGAGCCAATTCTCGAGCCTAAAAACAAATTATTGGATATGGCGAAGCAAATGGGCAAGTCTGGTTTGTACAAGGTTCCTGAGTTTGGATTGACGTATCTGTATCACCTTGATGATGGTCTGCATTATCCACATTTTCATGTTGGAAAGGGTCCAGCCGAATAGAAACTACGCAACAGTAAATACCACTCCTTATAGATTACCCTATATACATTATTCCTGGTATTCGAAGCTAGCTCTGGAAGCCATAAATCTTTCTCAATCTCTCTCTTTGAGAGTGGAGCATTGCTCTTTCATATGCTTGGTATTCAGTCTCAGATCTGATGACAGAACCGATGGACATGAACAAGCTGAAAGTTGCCACGGAGCCCATGATATATTGTCCTAAAGTTCTCATGACACCATTGGGGCCAGCACCATGTTGCAAAATGGAGAAACCTCCAAACAAAACGCCAACGCAGACACCAACGGTACCGCCCATAACGGCACCCATTTTAAACTTGTCGAAGTTGGAAGGCTGGTGGTATTGGACAGACATAATCGATTACTATTTAATTCAACCAGAAATGCCAATTCAGGTGGAGGAGAATTTGAGTGTCGTGCGAGGATCAATTTCTGCTTTCCCTACGTACTCGAACTAACATGTTATCTCTGTAATCAGTAACAACCATAGGTATCAAAATCATTGGGAGCTAGACTATTGTATAATTTGAATGATTCCTTTCCGTTCTATTGACACGGGTTCACTAGTGTGAGTATTCCAATGAATGCAACAGAAAAGTTGCGTACCTTGAGTCGCTCGAGATACTTATTCAAAGGAGTTTTAAGACTTTTAGCTAAGGTTTTCTGAAGTTATATTTCCAACATTTATGATTTCATAGTTCCAATCCAAATGTCAAGACACATTTATGTTGGTGGTCAATTAACACCGGTTCGCGCACGACAATCTGTCCAATAAATACTCTCACTCACAACCTTCCATAGGCTACAACTCAGTGAAATGTAAGTAAGCATCTACTGTGATACACTTGATATTTTCATTTCCGGTGTATATCTCTATATTTTCTATTCAGAACTAACAGGTTAGCATTATGGGATCATCAGTCTCGAAATCAGAAACTAAGGTGTTTACCCCAAAGGCTCCAGTAGACTTTAGTGCTTCATTCTTATCGCACTTGGAGAACTCCCAAGAGTCTGATTATACCAGGTCTCAATATACCGAAAAATATATTCAGGAAAGAGTTGCCTCCGAATTGAAGAATTTGGAGGCCGAGACAGTTGAGAAGTTTCAAGCCACAACTGGTAGTTCATTGTTGAAGGAAGGAGACGACAAACTCTCGGTGAAGTCATCGAATGAAAAGATTTCAAACTTGACTAAGATCTTGCAAGAAAGTGCTAAATTGGTCCAGGTTGAACTCAGTTCCGATATTAAAGATGCAAGACAATCTGTGATTGCTTGTTTGAAAGACAATCAAGGAAAACCATTGAACTGTTGGGACGAAGTTGACCATTTCAAGAGTTTAGTTCATAGCATGTAGAATAGGATTCGAATAAAGGTAATTTTACTCTGTTGCTACATAATTTCTGCTATTTTCGTGTTCTACAACCCCTTAGCTTTGTAAATAAGGATCAAAGCGGAATCGCTCTCTCCTCCACCGGCCAATTGCTCAATCTTTTCTTTGTTCACGACAGACACTTTTTCATCATTGAACTTCCACCATTTGTCTCCCTCTAAATCGTGTTCATCCTTGATGAATGCTTGGTAATGGCCGGAATCAGCAGAAGAGCCCTGGTGAGTAATTATCGACAGCAATTCATATACTGATGATGGATTCTCTTTTGCTTCCTGGAGGTTGAACCCCTTTGGCAATATGTCCGAGAAATCATCCGCGAATTTCGACTTGATGGAAACCAACTTAAGCTCTTCTTCTTCTTCTTGCTGTTGAGGTGTCAAGGAAGTATCCCTTTTTGCCTTTTTGAAGTCCCTGATGAGTTCAAAATTATCTTTCTCAATCTTTCTCAACTTATCTCTGATGGAAACTTTGTCTGCTTTAATAGAATCGTCAAGCATTTCTGCAACATCCAACTCATACGGAAACTGGACTTTTCTCAAGATTTTCGACTTCTTTTGAGTGTCCCTTCTCCAGAAAAAGCGCACGAAATGAACAGTCAAGTATTTCGGCAATCTTGAGATTGTCTTTGTTGATTCATATTCCGTATTCGAATGCAATTGATCATTGTACTTTTCAAACTTGTCTGTTAATCCATTTAGGATGCCATCTCTCAAGAAATTTGTCTTGATATCAATATGGCAATTGACTTTCGTGGCAAATTCAGTATCAATCTTTGGTGCCTCCTCGGGTAAAGCCAAACACTTAGTAACAACTTTGAACTGAACGCGAAAGTAATCGTCAATGGCAACTGACGAGCCCAATGCGCTCATCAACTGTGAAAATGCTTCTTCTGCATCCTGTTGCTTGTAGAAACCTCTTTCCTGTTCCGCAAACTGGGGGAAAATCTTTCTAAATTGCATGAGAAAGAGTGTAGGATTCACATTCTCTTGCTTTTTATTCATGGATTTGAATAAACTTTTCAAACTGGAGATTAAAGGCTTCAGATTGTCTGAGAATGAGTCAATTTTGTTGGAAACATCCTTCAATGAGAAAATAGTTTGCAAGGAAGAGTTGAGGTAGCAAGTATTTCCTAAGTTCACCAATCCAGACGGATCTTGCGAAACTTTCACCAATTGGTTTTCGTTGAGATCCTCCAAAAATACTTGTGGAGTAGGCTTGCTCGTAGGCAAATCCTTGTCAGGTGTGCCAAGAACCATAATTGGCACTTTAGGATTGATCTTAAGGGATGAAATCAAAGTTTCGTCGGTCAATTTGCCTCCTTTTACCAAAATCTTTTGGCGTGCAACCGGAATCTGGGTTACACCGAAAATTTTCTCCTTAAACTCTAGACCTGTGGTACCATCATTTACTTCGATTTCATGGACCTCGCCGGCATTTTTAATCAAAACTTTGTCAGACATAATTGATAATTACTTCTCACACAGACAGTGATTCAGTATTAGACTCGAGGGTGTATGGATGTTTTGCACTTGATAGATATTTAGTGCCAACAGAGCCCAGACAGAACCACTCAACCAGTGTAAAAGGCTGTTTATCATATTATCCGGGATTTCTGTTTGTTAATCCAGGGAAATAATACAAGAGGCTAACTTCAACTTTCATGATTAACGTGAAATTTGAAAACATCAATAAACAAAATCATATGAAAGTAATTAATTAAATAGCATTTACTACCAGATAAATCAAAGCGCCAACACCAAGCAAACTAGTCCACGAAGACCAGATCAGTCCTGGGCCCCTTATAGCAACGTTGCCAGTACGACTGAACCACACACTACCATTGTACGAGGTTTGTGCTTGAGATACAGCTTTACTCTTCTTCTCGCCGTAAGGGGGGTATCTGACTTTCAAGGCAAAATCCATCTTGAGGTTCTGCTCCATCGTGGTTCTTTCGTGTGTGAAGGCCCTGAAAGAGAAGTAGCCGTGGTAAGCACCTTGGCCGGAAGTTCCAACTCCACCAAAAGGAGCATTGTCCAAACCAACATGTAAAATACTATCGTTGACAATGGTTCCTCCTGATCTGACAGCAGACCGAATGTAGTCAACTTGTGTGTTCTTTGAACGCCGAGTAGAACCCGACGTAAAGATATACAACGCCAATGGTGTGTCATGACGCTTAACCACCTCTTTCACAGCCAGCTTCAAATCGGAGTACGTCAAAATTGGTAACACTGGGCCAAAGATCTCTTGCTGCATGGTTGAGTCTTCCCAGTCGACGTTGTCAATCACTGTTGGAGCTATGTAGCGGTGAGAGCTGTCTGTCTGACCTCCTGCCACTATAGTTCCTTTCGACAGTTCAATCATCTTTTTCAAAGTGTCGAAGGCACGCAGGTGAATAATATGCGTATAAGATGGATCCTTAGAGTCCAATGTTGGGTAAAAATCCTCGTTCACAACTTTCACTATCGCATTTACCAACTTATCCTTCAACTTCTCAGGTACCAACACATAGTCAACAGCAACACATGTTTGGCCGGCATTAGTGAAGCGACCCCAAGCAATTCTTCTTGCCACAGTTGTAATATCTGCATCAGTAACATCATCTAACACGAAGGCTGGGGATTTACCACCCAATTCCAAAAGGACCGGAGTCAAGGTTTCTGCTGCTTTCTTGGCAATGATAGTGCCAACAGGAATTGAACCAGTGTACATGATCTTATCATACTTCTGATCTAAGAGGGCAGTAGACTCTTCAATACCACCATTGACCATTGCAAAAGTAGTTGGATCAAGTGCCTTCACTAGAATAGTTGTCAAAAGTTTTGCAAAGTGGGGAGTAAACTCGGAAACTTTCAAGACAACCGAGTTACCAGCCGCAATTGCAGCGATAAGAGAGGACACCGATAATAGCAATGGATAGTTAAATGGGGAAATGATGAGTACAACACCCAATGGCTCTTTCTCAATGTAGATAGGGTCCATTTTCATGGAGATGGGTAAGTTAGTCACTGGTTCCGGTCTAACCCACTCATGTAAGTGAGCCATGATGTGTACAATTTCCTTCATGAGGGGAGCATACTCCAAGTTAATGGTTTCCGTTGGAGCTCGCCCAAAATCTTTGCGTAAAGCATCGCAAATGTCATCGACGTTGTCTTTTATCGCAAAGTAAATGTTTCTTAATTGATTAAGACGGAATTGGATGGAATGAGATTTAAGCTCAGCATGATAGTTATCTCTCAACTTCTTCACAAGGACAGGGATTTCTTCCTTAGGTGTGTAGTCTAAGATTGTTTTTGGATCTTCTCCACTGCCAACTGGGGAGGAGACCTTATCAGGCTGGGTTGTGAGAGGGGCGCTTTTGGGTACGTTGACCTTGATGGGGTCTGCACCTTTTTTCTCTTTCTCGGATTGTATATTTTTGGAGGGAGCCATAATTCACTGTCTCTTTAGTGTGGAAAATTCGGGAAGGGGTCTATTTAAATTGAATTGTGCAAGACGCATGTGAAGCGTTTCTACTAAATGGTGGGGAAAGAGCCAGCAGTAAATCCGAACCAATTAACCACATTTGGGGATCGGTTTTGTAGACAACCAAGAAGACATACTATGGTATTTGTGTTAATGGCCTCAATTCATAGCTTCTCTATAGTTTGTTGTAGGACGCCAATCACTTGTATCCCTTCTCTCAATTTTGCACTATGTACTTGCCTTCCGGATATAAGGTTTTATCTCCGGTCATGGTACAGCTGTCAACAATCACTTACCTCAAATTTTGTCAAAAGAGCATGAGAAATCGGTTTGGTTACCCAATTACTGCAGATGTTCATTAGCTAAGTTTTCGTCGGAGATGGTCCCGGGGCTATGGAGTGTGTGCCATAGAGAGTGCACTCAAGCCTTCCCCAACTTTTCAATTTTTGGAGTTTTAGACCACTTTAAAGTTACAACTATGCTTAAATTCGATACAGACAGTTTAAAGTTCTCGAAAGAGGAACATGTGATAGGCGGTGTATCAACCTTTGTTTATAATGCCAATATTCTTGAAGATTATGTTAAGAATTTCAAACCCAACGAGCGTCATCATTTAGATATCAACATCAATGTCCTAATTCTCATTCATCATAGAGAGGGAGATTATACTTATACTGAGGCCATTGGTAAGGTAATTCTTGATGAGTTTGCTAAACTTAATTCTGCCCCTTTGATAGCGGTCACCTTTGACGGTAGAAATCACGGTGCAAGAACTGTGGATAAATTTCGGAACTCTAGTTGGGATGAAGGAAACGACGCACACGGAGCTGATATGATCAGTTGCATCCGGGGAAATGATTATGATGTGAAGTTGTGCATCGACTTTCTTCCTTCCTATTTGAACTTAGAGAAGTACATCAATGCCACATGTAAAGCACACGAGGTGAAGATTCGGTATAATTACATTCTAAGTGGATACTCAGTTGGAGGTCACAGTGTCATTCGCATTGCCAATCGCTACCCAGAATTGATTTCCATTATTAACCCGAATGTGGGCTGCTCAGATTTATCAAGTTTGTTAGTGAACAGATTATTTGGCACTGCTAATTACAATCATAAGTACTGTTACTATAATTATGATGAGTTGGGATTAACAGATGAACAAAAGCTTAAGTATCCTGAGTCCTTGCATCGGTTAGTCAGTGCAGAAGATGCTTCTATTTTGAATGACTTTCCCTTTGAGAAGATCAAGATGTTCGCGACCTTCTACAAAGATGATCCCTTAGTCCCTTCAAAAATATCAGAGTTGTGGATCAATATGTACTTGAATTCCAATTCAGACTCCGCCGCCTACTATGAGGACGGGGTGGTACATGACATTACGCCCGCAATGATTATTCAGTTTGCAACGTGGCTTGCAAAACAAATCGAATAATTATTGTTATCAAAGTCAAACCACCGAACACTTCTCATTGGAAGTCCACCGAACACTTCTCATTGGAAGTTCATCTTAGCTTCCTATTAAAAGGAACCAAAATGTATATGGAAAAGAATTGATTTTATTTAAACACAGTGTAAACTACGTTTAAACTGAGTGTAAACTAAAACTGAGTGTAAATTAATTGTAAACTCAGTGTAAACCCAGTATTAAGACAACTGACAAACTCAATTGAACCTTGTTACTTCAGTTTTGAATCTAGCCCAGTTCTCATCGATTCGTAGTTCTGCATCTGCGTTTTCTTGGGAGGTACGGGTTAGACGTGCCAACATGTTCGTGCCATACAATGTCTCCACGACAACATCCCTCAGAAGCAAACCGTGAACCTCACATACACAACCTGACAAATTTTCGGTTAATCAGTGGACATGCTCAAATCTCAGGTAGCAGGTGCAGCTTATATGAACTTTCCCCTGCAGTTTCAAGACACGGGCTCACAGAATGATCCTGACCCCCTCACTAAGTCAGAATCGAATAGAATTGGCTCTTCTACCGTCAACTTTGTCAACTTCAATCAAGACGCATCATGTATCGCAGTTGGTCTTAACAATGGGTATCGAATATACTCTTGCAGACCTTCATTTTCCAAGTGCTACCTGATCAAGAAGGAAGTATCAATTGGACTTGTGGAGATGCTATATTGTACTTCACTTCTTGCCATTGTTGCTCTGGGAGAGGAGCCTGGCTCTCTGCCACGTAAATTGAAGGTTGTCAATACCAAAAGACAAACAGCAATTTGCGATCTAATTTTTCCTACATCTGTATTACTGGTCAAACTTAGCAAATGCAGAATGGTGGTTCTATTGGAAGAGCAAATCTATGTTTACGATATCGCTACGATGAAATTGCTTCACACAATTGAGACAAGTCCCAATAGTAACCGATTATGTGCTGTATCGGATAATACAGACGACGAAGTTGGTTCCAGCTTTTTGGCTTATCCGTCGCCGCCGAAAACAATTGCGCATGACTCGCTTCTTGTTTCGGGTGTCAACACGAATGGTGGTCTCAATTCTGTTCAGAATAACATTCAATCCGTGAGTAATGCTCCAAACAGAGTGGGTGATGTTATAATTTTTGATTTGAAGTCATTGCAACCGCTCGCGGTAATTGAAGCACACAAATCAGCCCTAGCTGCCATGTGCCTCTCTGTCGATGGGTCCCTTTTGGCGACTGCCTCCGATAAAGGAACTATTGTGAGAGTTTTCAATGTGGAAACGGGTCTTAAACTTTACCAATTTAGAAGAGGTACTTATCCTACGAAGATATTCTCGCTCAGTTTTAGCAGGGATAATAAGTACGTTGTAGCCACGAGTTCCAGTGAAACTGTTCACATATTTCGCTTGGGAGAAGAGGAGTTGTTAGCTAACAAACAGAAGCAAAAGAAAGATTCAAAGAAGAAGACAAAATTGAATCCTGATTATGGAACGATTGAAGAAGAAAATGAAAGCATTACTGGTGCTCCGCCGAGACTTGAATTCGATGAGGATGATATCATGGAGGATGATGGTGACGATAGTGATGCTGAGGCGGAAGTAGATGTTGAAGGCGATGGTGATGCGGAATGTGACGACGGTAGTGTTGAATTACCTGTCAAACAAAGGAAACTATCTCAAGGGTCGACCAATTCATTTAAGAGTTTTAATTCGGGTATATCTAACGATGAACTTAAAGATAAGACTGAACCTGTCATTGACCAGAACCGATTGTCGGTTGCCAGGATCATTCGTCGGTCATCTCAAACGCTTGGAAGAAAAGCGGCTCAAAAGATGGGAGACTTTCTTCCATCAAGATTTTCTTCTATATTGGAACCGACGAGACATTTTGCGTCCTTGAAGATTCAAACATTGACGAAAGATGTAAGGTCGATTGCTATGATGAATAATGAAACTCAAGAGGATTTGGTGTCAATCGGAAGTCTACCACTCAGAGAAAGTGGTTCTGAAAATAGTTTGCGTCCCATATCATCCCCAAGTTCTCATCACTCTGCAAAGGAAATACTTGCGGTCAATTTGATTCATATCAATGTTGTCACTTCCGAAGGTTACTACTATACTTATGGTTTGGATCCGGAAAGAGGAGGGGACTGCATTTTATTGCATCAGTACTCACTTCTAGATGATTAAATAACTTGGTAATAAGACGAATCTTGTTAGGAATAATGAAAGAAACAAAAAAACGGGGCGAGCTGGGAATTGAACCCAGGGCCTCTCGCATATTTGGAACAGCTCAGTATACCGAACCATCGCCCAAAGCGAGAATCATACCACTAGACCACACGCCCATTTTGATACTACATTTACTTTGCTTGTACTAGTGAGAATATTTGTTGTAGGAAAACGCCAACAGGGTGTCATAGTTCTGTTCTGTTTTCTTTCTGATGCTGAGTGTTTACCAGTTATCCGAAAGTTCCCAAAGTCACGAGCCT
>Ga0160505_100289_pt1 | contig 32973 bp, 12 predicted proteins | sample DIDeMG_FD_108225 | JGI IMG/M metagenome (GOLD analysis project Ga0160505, IMG submission 108225) | Enriched chicken feces microbial communities from UW Madison campus, WI, USA - DID2874_E49_Stillage MG | ecosystem: Host-associated > Birds > Digestive system > Large intestine > Fecal ... | reverse complement strand
ATAATGATATATATAATTATAACAACACACATAATTAAAGATTAATTATAAAAAACATTATTAAAAAAAAAAAAAAAAAAAAAAAAAAAAAAACGGTCAACGCAGCCCGTTATTTACAAACCCAAAAGGAAATATAAAATAAAAACGAATGTGCCTTCCCGCCCAAGAAATTCATTAAGCGATCTTGACATCCTTTTGATAGTAAGCAAGATAGCACCATTTAGCGCACATAACGAGTGCGATGTAAACTAAATAGCTTGATTCCCATGCGGGCCTTGTGGCTGTGATTGGATTCGTGCCTTGTCACACTGTCGTGACCGATTGGGCTGCTGCTGAAGCTACCACTGTTGGATCTATGTTTGAAGCCCGCAGTACCATCTCCAGTAGTAGTACTTTCCTCTTCTTCAACGAGCAATGGTGTCGTTAAGCTGCTGCTAAATGCAGTAGAGACAGTGTTCCCCCAGGCAGCGTGCACACTCGTCGTGAGAGTGCTACAGAGCGTTGCTTCCTGACCAGATCCCGGCGAAAGCGATCCACTTAGCTCGCTATCTGCGCAATCCATAGTATCATTCGGTGACATAAAATTAGCTGTATTAGGTGTGTCAGCTGCAACAGTAGCAGCAGCAGCGAGTCGGAACTCAAGACTATCGTGGATGGTGCTGCCTTGTGGCAGCAGCGGGGACACAGTGGGTGACAAAGTAGTCGGTGGCAGGTCCAGTTCTAACTCTGGCAGCATTGTAGATAGGGCAAGTGGCGTGGCCGCTTCTGGTGCCATCTGGTGATCCTGCTGTTGTCTTTGGTGTTGTCCTTGGTGTTGTCCTTGGTGTTGTCGCTGATCCAGTTCCATCCTTGTTATGGAGCTTAGCCCCAAGGAATTTGTCAGAAGATGGACAGCTGTACCATCATGCTTGAAATGATGCCAACGATGTCGTGATGTATCCGCTCTTGTCATTTTGATCAAACTAGGTTTGATCAAATTCGGATGCGTACTGATGGAAGCCATCGCCGGTCGTGATTTAACTGTGCTAGGGGAAATAAGGACAAAATCAATTGCTTGTATTATCAACTACAAAAATAAAAAAGTACGAGAGAAGCAATACAATCCCATTGCTTGTCACTGCCTCGTCTTATAGACTCCAGCTGACTATCTTTTAAAAAGCTTCTTCTTTTGCAAAGTGTTACAAATGCGAGTTCATAACCACAAAGGCGATGTGGCCACGTCCAGTACCCTTTCCTCGCCAACATGACGCGTCGGCCCCGCGTCCCCACCGCTACTAATAATATCTACTCATGGCATACTATGACTACTATAATTCAATGCCTGGTATTATAACAAGCACATGCACACATTATTACTAGCTGTAGCAGTAAAGACCCGTATTTGCTTATCTTTTTTTGTTCTTCTGAATTGGCAGGCGTGAAGCAGGAAAAATGCGAGCAACAAAGAAAGAAAAATAAAAATTTCACAAAACTCGAAAAAAAAAAAATTAATACTAACAGTAATAATAGTAACAATATCAGAAAAGAAAGAAAAAAAACCACTCGTTTATACATTTATCATCTCTTCTTTTTTCTTTCTCCTTTTTCTCCTTCTTCTTCTTCTCTGGCTCCTTGCTGCTATCCAGTGCGCTCAATTTTCCTTTATCACCCCCATAATTTTACTCCCACCATGATAGCACGCGAATCTGGCCAGCCTAGTGCCGGAAGTGCCACCACCGCCGGTCCCTCAGCTATTTATGGCAACAAGCCAAAACCTCCCTCGCTAACTTTACCACCAACAACTTCTCTTCTTCCTCCTTCTTCCACCAACGGTACTTACAACACCCACCACCGCAAGTCTCCCTCGGAGGTACCGAACCAGCCCATTCAAAGCCTACAAGTTCAGCCTCAGCAACCTCCCTCCGCTTCACGACATTCATGGCATCCCGACTCAATGGCGTCCCAACCCCCTTCTTCACAATCACTTCCACCCCAATACCAACAACAACAGCAGCGTCAGCAAGACTGGAAAGAAAAGGGTGCTGCGCGTCTGGTCAAAACTGAAAAGGACGAGAATGGTAATGTCATCTCTACTCACATCATCAAGCGCGGCGTCGAGGACTTTGAGTTTGGTAAAACCCTGGGAATTGGTAGTTACTCAACAGTGGTCGGTGCAACAGACAAGCAGACACAGCAGACTTATGCCATCAAGATTCTTGATAAACGCCACATCATCAAGGAGAAGAAGGTAAAGTATGTTGAAATTGAAAAGAACACGCTCTCGCGTTTGCGCGACCACCCCGGTATTGTCAGCCTTCACTACACATTTCAAGACGAGTCGTCACTCTACTTTGTTCTTGACTACGCTGCCAACGGCGAGCTACTCTCGCTCATTAAGAAAATGGGGTCGCTTGATGAGGCTTGCACTCAGTACTACAGTGCTCAGATCCTTGATGCCCTTGAGTTTATGCATTCCCGCGGCGTCATCCACAGGGATCTCAAGCCAGAAAACATTCTGCTTGACGAGAAAATGAGGGTGAAAATAACTGATTTTGGTACGGCTTGTCTCCTGTCCAACGAGGTTGATTCTCAGGGGAACAAGCTGCCCACCTACCCCCAAGACTACCGGACCAACTCATTTGTTGGCACCGCTGAATATGTCTCGCCTGAACTTCTCTCTGACAAGGTCCAGGGTAAAGAGTGTGATGTGTGGGCTTTTGGCTGCATTCTTTACCAACTCATTGCTGGCATGCCGCCATTCAAAGCGGCCAACGAGTATCTCACGTTTAAGAAAATTGTTAAACTTGACTATCGGTTCCCTCCGGGCTTCCCAGCACGCCTCAAGGACCTGGTTCGCCGGGTTTTGGTCTTTGACCCCCGCCAACGTTACACCATCCCCCGCATTAAGGCGCATCCTTTCTATGAGGGATTTGACTGGAATAGAAAGAATTTGTGGAAGCAAAAGCACCCGCGAATCATGCCATACCGCCCGTCATCATCGTCTAGCTTGCCATCTGTGTCACGGTCCACAAGCAACCCAATCGGCCAACCCAGCCCTTATGCAAGCAGTTCTACCAATATAGTACAGTCTAATAGCACCAGCGCTGGCCGCACCATTCCGAATAATCCGCGCTCGGCTAGCACTGGTAATATTCTAACAAGCAATTCAAACTACTATAATCCGATGAACAATTCAAAGAACGCGGCTATGGCTGCCGTCAAACAGCAACAGCAGCAGCAACAGGCTCAGGCTCAAGCCACTCAGCAAACCCAGAAGAGCCTGCAAAACGCCCAATACCCGCCGCAACCGCGGCCAATTAACAGCCAACTTAGAGAGCAGCAGCATTTCCAACCACCTCCATCACAGCAGCAACCATCACCCCCAAAGAATTATCCCCAACTACAACAGCCAGCGGCGCCGCTACAGCAACAGAACCAATCAAAGCCACCCGGGATGAAGAATGCATCACCAAATCTGAACGACGCCAATAAGAGCAGTTTTAGCAAGCCGGTCAAGCCTCTTGAGTTACCGCCGGTGTCGTCAGTCGACGCAGAGTATTCGTGGCTGCTGCAGAATAGCTCCGAGCGGATCCTACGCGTAGGACATGTATCAGTCATGTCGGCGAGTGTGCCAGGCAACAGCGGCAGCAGCGGCAGCGATGATCATGGAATTATTTCAAAGCTTTTTACAAATAGAAAGCGCAAGCGTGTCCTGCTTGTGACTACCAAAGGCCGTCTCCTAGTCGTTTCGGCGCATGATACACGCGGGGCTGCCAAGCTCGAAATCCAATTGGCAAGCCCAACCACGGTTGTTAAAGAGATGACCAAGCCCGGGTTTTTTACCGTGGTAACCAACAATAAGGCATTTACATTTGAGGATCTCAATACCAGTAGTAGTAATGGCGGCAGCAGCGCGTGGATTGGGGCATTTAACCGCGCCAAAGAGTACGTGGAGAATGCCCGCGAGGTTGCTTCAGCGCGCTCACAGCCGGCCATCTCGGCCGCCGCGATTTCGGTGCGTAAGTCCACCGATGGCAACCGCCGGACCCGGGCATAGTGTTTTTTTTTTTAAAAAAAAACCTGTGGCCATCTACGACTGTAATATTTCCTACTCCTCTCCTCCTGTATTCCATATCTATTTTTGGCATTAAACAAATCCCCAAAAAATCAAAAAATCAAAAAATCAAAAAATCAAAAAATCAAAAAATCAGAAAATAATAATAATAAATGCAACCGCCCAATCTTTTTATTTTGATCAGGGCTTAGTTGATAAGGGACACCCTCCTCTTGGTTTTATTTTTATTTTACTTGGTTTGGAGTAATGGCTTGGGCTATTTTTAAGCCTATGGCCTGTACCATTTTTTATTTTCTGGGCTGCAGGTTGTTGCTCTACTCTGTACACACTATTATTTTTTTTAGGACTTTGGGGTTTGCCTGCTTGTTCCCTTTAGCCGTCATTTGTTGTCGTTATTCTTTTTGCTTCTTCTTTCTTTTTTTTTTTTATTTGTTTATATATACAATGGCATATGAATTCATCTATTCGAAGAAAAAAAAAATGCTTTTAGAAGGTTATCGTAGGAAATGGCATCAAGGGTGACAATAAGTTGTTGTTTTGTCTTAATGTGATGGCAGTACACGTACCATCTTGTGAGCGCACATATGCTGCCGCTGTGAAACCTTGGCATGAAACCACAACCTACTAATCCCACTATTGGCCGGTAGCTATCAGCATAGGTCAATGACCTCGAAATCACTATCCACATCAGTATTGGGCGCATCCACGTCAGTCTCGTCAAGGAGTACTGCTGGGGGGCTGCCAATACACTGAATAGCAGCCGCAGAGCCTGTAGCAGTAGCAGAACCTGTAGCAGTAGTAAGAGCTGCGGGCACTGTTGGGCCGTGAGATAAGCCCCAGCCGCACGAGTCTGCACTCGTGCCCGGCCGCACCGGTCCTACCACAATCTCGCAGTCGTCAATGCTACTGGCACCGCTGGGTCCCAGCGCATGCCCATTATCGCGAGCGTCAGCCGTATTGTAGTCACCATCATCATCATCGGAAGATTCAATTAAAATCACCTCACAATCACTAGAAACTCCTGTCACCGGCAGCGGTGGCGGCGGCTGCGGCTGGAGTGGACCTGCGTCGAAACTGTGGGTTGGCGAGACAGAAAAAAACGAGTCTATCTTGTAGTACCTTGTCATACTCCCCGTCGTGGTGCTTTTCCCTGCCGGGGCCGCCGAGCTGGAGTTGGTCCTTTCCACTCGGGCTGGTGCCAGCTTGTGGTCATGGGCACCGGATACGGGAGCTTGTCTCGCGGGCCCTGCGCCTAGCCGCCGCTTCCGGGGCGGCGCTGGCTCGTCCTCTTCACTTGACTCCAACAGCGCGCAGATCGCAGCAGGCTTGGTACTGCTACTTCTAGCTCCTTTCGCTGCTACGGGCCTAGTCATTTCTAAAGTATTATCTGCTATCGCTGCTGCTGCTGTTGTTGCTGCTGCTGCTCCTGCTGGAGTAGAGCAGGTGTTGGTTTGTACAAGTGTTGACACGCTCTGTAGCATTGTTGATCCTGTCCGCCCCGCAGACCTAGCAGCCCCGCTGCTCTGGCGCGTAGCTGCAATTGTGCTGCTACTGCCGCCGCCAGATACTTGTCGCTTTGCCCTACGCTGCCGAGGTCCTTTTGATGCAGCACGGGCGTGCATGCGCTCAACCAGGTGCTGCGCAAATTCCGTGGACGCCGCATCAACCGCCTCGCGGGTAACCTCAAACTCGTACGGCAGCGTCAGCTTGCTTGCCAGCCGCGCGTCATTGGCCGCGATCGAGCTGCGGTCGCGTAGCCCCCCTGCCGCCGTGCCGCCAAACCGCCTCTTACCATGGGGTTTGGCCGGCGGGGGCGGCGGTCGCTGGGGCGGCTCCTTATCAACGCCCCCGCGGGCTCCCTCTTCAAGGTAGACGCTGCCCATGTGTAGCTTGTTTACAAACTGGTCAAAGCTGAACTGCGGCGCCGCAACACTCATGTACTCGCGCAGGAACTGTAGCGGGCTCGCCACGCGCACTTTATATTTTGGTGGAATGGGTCGTGCGTTGAATTGCTTGCTTGTCGTGGTTAGCCGTAACTGCACGTTATCATCGTCAATCGTTGCTGCGTTGTCACCATCGTCGTTGCTGCATCTGCGTTCGGTAGTTGCACTCAGTGCCTCACGTGCGCTAATCGCGGGGTTATTGAGCACTGTCGGCAGCGCCGTGGCCGCATTGTGATGCCGCCCGCAGCAATACCAATTGAAGATCAGTTTGCTCATATATGGCGCGATATTCCAGTTGCTTTCGTGCCAGTACTTTAACAGCTCTGGCATAGCTGGTGCGCGCCTATACCACCAATGACGTCGCTGCCTCTCTGCAAACTGTTCTGCCGTCATCCCCGGTGGTAACTGTGCCTGCTTACGGCTACGGTTGTTATAGAGATAGTAGTACAGCGTCGAGTAATCCGGGAAATTTGCAAACAGGTTTCCGTCGATGGCCGAACCCATTTTCTCAGCCCGTCGCATCTTTTTCGCTGGTGGATTCTTATTATGTTGTCCAGAACGGGGACCAGTCGAGCTGGCGCTAGCAGATCGAATAAACAAGTCGCTCTCATCGTCTTCTGTATCGTTTAACGTATCAACTGTATTGTTTTCTTCCTCCTCTCGGCCGTGCTTGAGCTCTTGAAACATGTTGTCAATAATACTTCCCAGGGCCAAATCTTCGTCATCTGAAAGCTTAAAATAAACGGTAGTTAAGTTGGCTCTTTCTGCTGTCGTTGTTGCCGTACCTAACTGTTTGTTTGCGCTTGTTATCGCTGGAGAGTACGGCTGGGCCGAGCGCCGGAAGATGTCTAGGAACGGGGTTGCATAGCGCTCTGGCGGGAAGCATACGCGCGCCGCAGTAATGGGACCGATGTTGTTGATACCTAGATGATGATCGCCGCCGGTGAGCAGTGCAAGCAGAATGAATCCGTCCTTGCCATGCAAAGGCATTGTTTTTGGCACTGTCTGTGTGGTATTGCTGTTGGTACGCGTCGATAGGCTCTCTTTTGCCGGACTAATATCTGTAACCGTCATGATCTGGTCCAGTGTTTTCACATTGGGCAAACTGCTAGCATCGCTGCCTGCGCGTGGTTTTGCTCGGCGCAGCACGCGGGTCGCGCCGTAAATGAGGCAATCAGAGTCCTCGGAGATAATGAAATCAACGGACCCCTCGATCTGTAGTTTGGCACACTGGGCCTCGCCCTCTGCGTAGGCAATTACCGTTTGCACCCCCAACCACCGGCACACATCCATAAAATCGGTTTGTACATGACGCTCCCAGTTGCCCAGTCTGCTGTGCCCCTTGTCGCGAGTCTTGGCCAGTTTATTGGGCCCATCAAATACCACCACCAAATCAAGGCCAACAAGCAGCAAGTTGAGTAGTCGTTCATAAAAGGGCTTGTCCGGGTTATAGTACATGGCCGGCTCTGCGTTGGCCGCCAAGGCGATATCCTTTGCCTTCATCATGGCCTTGGTCGTCACCACAATCCAAAACGTGCCGTCTACAGCGACCCGAGGCGCACGCCCGTGGGTAGCCTGAAAGTCATGGACAAGCTGCGAGAGTGGCACATTATGCGAGTGCACGGAGTCAACAATCGTCCATAGACTGGGAGAGTTGATTAGAAACTTGGTCCATGGCAGCGCTGTGTGCCTAACTACTACTTACTTCGATATGCCCATCCCTGCTGGTCTCCTGCAGTCGTCTATTTAGGGGTTGGTGGTAATGAAGTAAAAGCGCAGAGCGGCATATTTAAATGGGTTGAACATGAAGAAGGCCAGAAGATGGTTATTGAGTTATATATGATGAATAGAGAAAATAAATAAAATAAAAAAAAATTAAAATAAAATAAAAAATAAATAAAAAAATAGAGAAAAAAAGCTGATGAAAAAAGACAATAAAAATGCAAAATACAACCGAAACTCTCAACGATCCAGGCGGGCTGTCATACTACCGGAGTCTCCGGAGCCACCATGGGGGCCCACTTCAAAGCTATTAAAAAAATAAAAAAAAACATGCAAACGCCGCTATTGTGACGCATCAAAGTAATACTCGGGCTCAAGGCCGTCAATTGACGCACTTCTTGCCTCGCCGTCAAACAAAAGCTCGGCCATAATAAGACCCGTCGCAGGAGCATTATTAATACCCCAGCAAGAGTGGCCACTAGCAAGATATAAGTTGTCAACATTTGTCGAGCCGATAAACGGGCCCGAGTGTGATGGCACGTCCACAACTGGAAGGTAACACGCCTGGCGCTTGAGAATCTTACCATTGCGCAGTTGTGGCGAAATCTCGCCAACGTTTTTAAACAAGTCGTCACATTTATGGCGCAGCACTTGGACATGATCCGTAGTTTCTGGCACGTCGGCCAGCGTGTCTCCCTCGCCGCAAACATACACCTCGTCCCTGCGAGGATAGATTTCCGGCGACACGTATGACGTGCGGCCCGTGCGCATCTCTGTGAACAGGGCAAATGGTGAAACAGGCTTTGTCGGCTGAATGGTGATTGAGTGCGCTCGCAGACCAGAGATGGGGCATGATGGCAGGATTTTAGAGGTCCAGGGGCCCAATGCAAGCACAACCTTGTCACCATGAACAGTAAAGGTCTCGGGCTCGTCGGGAATGTGCTCAGGGCTGGCATCTGAGTCTTCGGACAGGTCGACATCAAGAAGCGAGTCATCATCGTCGGTGGAAATTATCGACTCGCTGGACTCGGAAGAGTAGCCAGGGCTGGGGGCGTCGGTTGGCAGCGGTGGCGCCTCGCACGGCTCGTCATGAATGCTACTTTTGCTGTAAGTGGTGTTTTTGGGGTGGTGCAGAGAGTTTCGCGTCGGATAGGACCGGACCGGCTGGGGTCTGGTATCAGGAGCGGCAGGATGTGAGTTGTGGTGTTTGTGCTTGTGAGCGGACGAGTCCTTCGTGTAGCGCACGCCCACGGCCTCGCCGTCGGCCGAGCGGAGAATCTCAGAGACCTTGCCCGTGACGAGGTCGACGGCGCCAGTCTCCATGGCTTTTTTGAGAATAAAGAGTGTGAATTTGTAGGGATGGACCTGGGCCGTTGAGTCTGCACCGCCGAGATGCGCCCAGCCGTCAATAATGTCCTTGTCGATCCAGTCGAGGTCATCGGGAAGGTCGAGGTTGGCGCCGTCCTTTTTTACTGGGGTTTTGCGAGAGATGTCGCCCTCCACGCAGAGCGTTTTGAGGCCGCGGTAGCCCCATTCTGCGGCGCCGTTGTATTCCTCGGCGAGTTCCTGGTGTAGTTTGAAAGAAAGCGGCACAATCTGCTGGGGGAAGGCCCACATGGCGAGCAGGCCGCCGGCCTTGCCAGAGGCACCGCTGGCTGGACGCTTGGCCTCTAGCAGTGTAATGTGGTAATCTTCTGACGAGAATTTGGGGTGTCGGGTGAGGTAGTACGCTATGCAGACACCGACAATGCCTGCGCCGACGATGACGATCTCCGTTTTCTTCTTCACGGACGCGGCGGACATGGCTTACTGTGAATGCTTACTGGGGAAGGAGTGCCTGAAGAAGAAAGGAAAAAATTATATATTATTAAAAATAATAAAAATAAAAATTAAAAAATAATAAAAGAAATAAAAGAAATAAAAATTTAAAAAAAAAAACAGAGTGGAGAGAAAGAAAGGGACGATGGACATGAACTTATAAAGTCGTGGGAAGCATAAAATTTGAACAAAATTTGAACAAAAATTTGAACAAAAATTTATGGTCTGATCGTTTTTTTTTTTTTTAATTTTTTAATTTTTTGATTTTTATTATTATCATTACTATAATTATTATTATTATTATTGTTTTATTTTATTTTAGGCCGTTCGACTTGTTTGCTTTTTTCGGTAACTCGCGAAACGGCGAAACCTACAGAACCAGACGAAGCGAACGGAAGCGGAGAGCAAAAAACACTCTCACAAACTGCTACTGCAGCATCGACAGCAGCAGCAGCACCAAAGGCAGGTCGGAGACACGCGGTCTAGACCGGCAGGGGCACCTTCACCACTGTGCATTTTTCTCAAAAAAATAAAAAAAAAGAAAAGTGTCCCGTCGTCGGACCACCAGACCCGGCCTTCGGGTAGGCTGCGTTTTTTTTTTTTTTTTGGGGTTTTTTGGGGGTTTTTTTTTTTGGGCTTATTTGGCACTTACAGTACCAGAAGAAGTACAAGCAGCACAATCAAGGCCACAATCAGCAGCGTGATACAGCACGAGCTCAGCGTCTCGCGGTTGTTCTCAATCACCCAGTTGACGCGTTTCATGCCACGGGCCAGTCGGTCCTGCGACGTGTCGACCTGTCTCTCAAAGTCTTCAATTAGATTCGACTGGTCCTCCAGCTCCTGCGACATGATGTGTGCCTGCTGGTTCAGGTTTGACACCGTGTTATACACCGAGTCCAGCATGTTGTCCTGGCTCGCAATCGCCTCCTGGTACATGAGCGTGTTTCCGGTCCCGCCCATCCCGTTATCGTCTTCATCGGCCGGCCGTCGCCCGCTACCGCTCACAGCGGCCTTGTTCTCGCGCTCGCGCCGAATCTTGGCAATGCTCTCTTGAATATCGGTCAGCTGGCTGTTCAAGTTGCCAACCTGCGTGATCCGCTGCGCTACATCGCTATGCGATAACCCAAACTGTGCCGGGTTGGCCTGCACAACCCCTGTGCTCTGTGATAGATCGTGGATGGTCTCTACAAGCTCTTGCACAACGTTGTTGAGGTCCTCAATGTAGAAGGTAGAGGGATTGTTGCGGTAGTCGTCGAGCAGCTGCTCGGCGCTCTTGAGCTGGCCAAGGGCGTCGCTGTAAACTTGATTGAAGGGATCCATGATGCGTGTATGTCTAAGTATATCTGTATAAATGTATCGGCGTCGTTGGTGTTTGTGACCGGTGAATGTCGGGCAGAATGGTCGTGGCCAAACGGCAAAAAGGGTTTCAAACGCACATGCTGTCCAGACCCACGTTTACGCTGGAATTCTGTAATCTGCGCTGCCCTTTCCCCCTTAACTCATTGTTGACAATTTAGACCATTTTGGACTCTTGACATTTTCCACCTCCATCGTCATTCCAGCTGTCTCCCTTCTGTAACCAGCAGCAGCATCCCTTCCATTTGACGATTACCCACCATGAGTGATGCCTACGTGATCACACACATCGCCACCACCTGCGATGAGTTTGGTATCCACGTAACCAAGGACTCCTCCGAGCTCATCGAGCTTGCGTGGATCATTGTTGATGCAAAAACCCTACAGGAAGTGAGTACCCCTAACATTCCCATACTATCTCCTCGGCGTCCCTAACGTGCCAGATCTCCAGACAGTCCGTTCTTGTCCAGCCCGTCAACACTCCCGTGACTTCCTTCTGTACCAGCCAGACCACGCTTACCTGGGACATTCTCGCCAACGCTGGCACATTCCAAAACGCCATAACGCTTTTCGCCCGTTCAATTGAACTCCATCTGATCTCGCGCAAGCTCGAGTTCACCATTGTCAGTCTGAACTCGTGGGACATCCGCCTCAACATTCCTCGCGAGGCCCACGACAAGGGCATCTCGCTTCCAGTTTACCTCAAGTACCCTCGCATGTTTGACCTCCGCAACGAATTCAACAAGTGGAACTCGCACCACCCTGAGGTCCCACACCACCATCCGGTTACTTTTGCATCCATTTGCGTCGCGCTCGAGATCGACCCCGTCAACTCTAACCATCATGCTCCGCTGGCTCCCAAGCGGGCCATTGAGGAGGCATCGACCCTTGTCCGCGTTCTGCAAGCGCTTATTAAAAAGTCCCAGCCCTTGGAACTTCACCCCGATGTGCTTTCGCACCCCCATGACTCCCATTTCGATTTACAGGCGTTTCTTTCCGAGCGCTCAACCATTTTGTTCATGACCAACCTCCCGCATGATACCACTCAGAGTGAGTTAGAATCCTGGTACACGCAGTACGGTTGCCGCCCCACGGCGTTTTGGACGCTTCGCACGCCTACAGAATCGCTCAAGCCAACCGGCACCGGTTTTGCATTGTTTTCCTCGCATGAAGATGCCATCTTTAGTTTGTCGGCCATGAACGGTCGCGCGCTTAACGATCGCGTCATTGAAGTTGCCCCTTCTGGTCATTCAGTCTTTGAGCGTGCTAGCGACATTCTTGTTGTTTTTCCAAGCAGTAAGAACCGGCCTAGACCTGGCGACTGGAACTGCCCCAGCTGTGGCTTTTCAAACTTTCAGCGCCGCGTGGAGTGCTTCCGATGCTCATATCCCTACCCAGGTATTAAGATGTTTAACTATGGTCAACAACAATCTCAACAGCAGCCGTCACAAAAAAACCTGCAATACCAGTCATTACAGAATGGACAATACTCACAGTATCAACAAGCACAATTGCATCCACAACAGTCAGACTTAGAGAATGATAAGGCCCTGCGTGAGGACTATCTTGGGCCCGTTAGCATGGCATCCAACTACGAGGGCATTTACGATCTTGAGGAAGATCCTGGCATTAGTCCCATGGGCAAGTATGGTAACCTTGGTGTGCACAATAACAACACAAACGATGACAAGCGCATCATGAGCCATAACTTCAGTAGTAGTGCAAGCAACATCAATACCAGTATTATCAACCCTAACAACAATAACAATCTTAGCAACATCAATAACAATAGCAACATTAGCAATAATGGCAGCAGCAGCAATGCCAACACCGGTAACAACAACAATAACAACAATAACAGCAACCAGGTTCCGTTCCGTGCTGGTGACTGGAAATGCAAGACTGAGGGATGCAATTACCATAATTTTGCCAAGAATACCAACTGCTTGCGCTGCGGTGCCGTACGCGAGATGCCACGCCGGTCAGCCTCGACAAACTCGTACTCGTACAAGCAGCGCCGCACGCTTTCGGGCCTGCCCGACCAGCTGCCCTCGATTCCTGACGGCTCCAAGCAGCAACAGCATCAGCAGCAAAAGAAGATGATGATGCGCAGTCTCAGTCTTCACCATCACCACAACTCGCTTGGCCATTTCTCCAACGGCAGTGCTTCCGGGGTTGGCACCAACGGTGCTCGCAATGCGGGGGTTAACAGTCTAGTCAGCCATTTTGGGAATTTCACAGTTGAAGAGCATTAGTTTTTATTTTTATTTTATTTTTTTATCCTTTGGTCAATATTTGTTTGTGTGTTTTTATTTTTATTGTTTGTCTTAATTTTCAGTGTTATTTTTATTATTTTGTTTCTGTCGTTCACTTGTTAATATCAGATTGCATTTTAATTTATTATTTTTTTGTGTTCTTTGTATCGACGTATCACAGTTTCTTGTAATCATCACTATCGAGATAAAAGTGGGTATACATTTTTCACAGTTTAAAAAGTTTGAAAATAATATTAACAAAGCCCTTTATATTGTCAATGGTCGTACTGATCATCTCAATGCTCAAGTTTGACTAGGTAAAACAGTTCAGGTCAGTATGACGATTTTGCAGCTGCCAAAAGAAAGAAAGCCGGTCAGTTTCTTTTCCTGGCCGGCAATCCCAAGGAAAAAAGGAACGAAGATCAAAAGTTCTAATGCACGGACATGAAACCACCCTGAAGAACACCTGTCCCCAGTTCTGTTGTTGCTGTTTACAATCGGTTAGTTATTTATTTTTTTTTTGCCGCTGCTTGGGATTAACTACGAAATTCATCATCCTATGATCAAGGTCTACTCTTTGTCTTGATCCCTAAGACAATTCGTTTTTGCATGTTTAGCCGCAGAGATGCTGTTCTAATTGGTGTCACTCGTATATACAAAAAGGTAAACTACGGTATCACCGCGATCAGAGCTAGACCGCCAGTGGCCATAGAATATGGTAGACTAGTCGATATAACCGCAGTAAACCCAGAGAGAATATCATTCCGTTTACCCCTCCCTCCGCCGAGACCTCTGTAAACTGGCTGTATGTAATCTTGCTATCGGCCCAAATCTACCGAGAGAGCGCTTCCTAGAGGGTTAGTGGGTTGGTCTAGGCCCTGTTCTAGCCCCCCTCGAGTTCAAACCGACCTGCTGAGAAATTATCAATAATAATAATAATAAAAAAAGAATTTTTCACATAAAGTATACAGTTGGGTTTGTACTAGTATGGTAAATACACTACTGTAGTTTGATCATAGTCATTAATAATGAGAAAAATCAGTTCATTTTTCACTGGTATTTTTAATATTTAACTCATAGATATTATAGAGTACAAGCTTGTACCATGCGTAGATACTCAACACCAGGCAAAGACGCTTAGAAAGTTACATGTATAGTATATATATATATATATATATATATAACTGTTTGTTAAAAAATAATAAAATAAAAGATATGATTAAGATGTCAGTGCAAAGATCAAATTTGAAATAAAATACAAGGCCTTGGAGGATGCTAAGTTATTCCCTGTGCCTTGTAGAAACTTACGGATCATTTGTAATTCGGTAATGCGGAGTCTTTACAACCTGACCCTAAAAAATCGAATTGCAAAAAAAAAAAATTTAATAAGCCTTCTCTTTTTTTCTAACATGAATGGCAAACCGTTGAGTCAAAGCCCGAGCACTCAGTTGAACGTCACCGGTACCACCCCTTACTCTAAAAAAAATTTTCTTTTAATTTTTAAGGACTCAGTGGTTGCAACGGAAATCTGCTTAAAACCGCTATGCTTCAAGCGCGGTAGTACACCAAACAGTAATTTGTTTTCTTTTGAGACTCTACAAATTTATTAAGGGGGGGAAGAAGAGCTTTCTTTTTACACGATCGTGAGTCTAGAAGCTTGATTCTAGATCTTTAGTCCCCCACTGATAAAAACAAAAACTCCTGAACTTGCAAATTCCACTTCCTGACCATTTGGGAGTTTTTTTGTTTTTTTTTATCGACGATAGCCAAAAAATATAATGTGTAAATATAATTAAAGGGAAGACTGTGACAGTATCTAGTTTTGGGAGTGGCTTGCAGCAAAAGTGTCTCTTTTTTTTTTCTTATTTGGTGCAGAGGATATTGTTAAATCAATCTGCTTTATGGCCACAAGCGGCTCTCTTGGTACAGGTCGCAGCCCGTAGGGAGTCAGTGTGGTCTCCTCGTTGGACTCCACCACTATGGCAGTTTTATCGTTAGGTCTCGTCCAGAAAAGTATTTTTTTTTTCAAGTGTAGCGGGTATGTTGTTAGCTAGTACCCGTTGTTAGTATATACAATGTAGCAGCGAGTTGGTTCGCAGATATCGTTATGTATTAAAATATTGTGCAGTCTTCCATCCACCGGTGCAAGATATTGGTAAGAATCTAGCAGCCGTACTGATTTCTTCATCTGAGTCACAGATTCATTGCGGCCCGCACTGGAAAAACTCCAGGCAAGTGCAGTGGTACCAGTGATGATTTCTATGTTCCACACTGGTCAAGATTATAATAATATTTCACCAGATAGCTGGATATATGTGATATCAATACTATTCAGTATTATTCAGTATTATCAAGAATTGTAAATTACTTGTCCAGTCGTCGAATCAGTGTTTAAAAGACCCCATGTGTTCGCGGGCTGCTTACGCAGTTTCTACTCAGCACAAACCTGCTGATAGATCTCCACGTTTCTATCCCATTGTCAAAAGGGACATTGTTAGAACTATCAGTTTAGCATTCCATGTATGCTAAAAAAAATTAGAAACAGTGTCTTAAACTATTACTTTAATCTAGTCGATAAGTTTCTAGGAATTTCTAACAACGGAGCTATTTCATTTATTCGATGCCATTGAAAAGTTAGAGCTTGTTCTTTTGTATCCATTTTATAGCAGGCGTGTTAGATATATTTGTATGGCTACACTACCGTTTAGTTTGGCCGTAGCTTAAAAATCCGAAGAAATTCCATGTCTATGGTCTTTGAGTTTGTAACCGCAAATAAAGCCAATAGTAGGACAACACCACAGATCCTATAATCCCAAGTCATCACCTTGCAAAGGAACTTTAAAAAAAAAACATTTAGATTCAATACTAAAATTTCAACTTTTATTTTTTCAATTATATATATATATTTTGTCAAAGGTCATTTTGGACCCTAGATTTAATATATGTCACATAGATAATTGCTTGTTTTTAAATGATTAAAATTGCCTGATTTCTTTTACAGTCGCCATTTTGGAGAATCTAGATTTTGAGGTTCCAAGCAAATGGTTGAATTACTAAACCAAATGTTAAAAATCAGGTCTTGGTTCGGCACTAACATTACAAATATATCATTTGTTATCCTATGATTTCAATCATATAATAAGTCCCGTATCAACCCATTAATCTTGACTTGTTTGCATATCGATCAGCAAGAGCTGTATGCTCACAACAATGACAATACTATACTCAGGTCAAAAATAGACAATTCCGGAGTTTGACGTGAGCTTTTTTCACTCTTTGCAATAAATCAAGCCAATTACAAATGCATTGCACAAAAGATTTTATGAACGCAGCCATTTGCTCTAAGCAGTTACTGCTTTTAAACTGAAGCTGTTTTTCTGTCTGTTATTATATACCAACTCGTCATATTGAGATATTGACTTAGAAAAGGACTCTCTAACATTTGCATAATGTACTCTACCAGATTGGGGGTAGTCATCGAGAAATCCAAAACCTATATCAGACATTCTTTTAACGAGCACAAAATTAAGAGTGATTAAATACAAGAAATTGAATATTTGCCTGTCTGGTTTGTTTTGGTTTGACTAAAGCAATTTGGTATGTATACTGATTGAGTTGTGCTGATGCAGCTTCCTTTGGTGTTTGAGATTAGAAATTGAATTGGAGCATCTGTATTCCTTTATCTTATTCATTTCAAAACACTGTTTTATACTATCGGCTAGCCGGGCATGTCTGCTAGCTCAATAGCATAAAAACGTGTTTTAGTTGGATACTTAGTCAATATTTAATGCCATTGTTCTTATATAATAACGCTATTTGTGACTGTTGTAGTTCACCTACTGCAGCTGATATGTAAATAGCACGCATGTTGTGATCACTGTAATTTTAGTGCTCTGATTAAAAATATTAAAAAATTACAACTCCAGCTCTATCAAAAACAAGCACATCTTACGACTGCAACCTTGCCAGATTACAATCACCCGATTTTGAATGAATTTTTTCTATATCTTGCAGACTCAACTGGTATCTTGTTTTGCTTTATTTTTTTTAAGAAAAGTTTTCTTTGCTAATTGTAATACTGCTTGGTCTCATTAATTGACAAGGTTATATTGAGTTTGATCATGAATATGTGAATGTCTTCAAATATAAGGAACGTTTTTGAACAATAAAACCTCTTTTTAATCAACCTTCTGAATACCAACAAAAGTACAATCAATCTTTTTACAATCATTGGGTATTGTCATTTGTAAATTCTTTCTTGGATATGGGAGTGGGGATTTGCTAGCCCAAAGGCTTTGTTTTCACTCCTCATGAAAAGAAAATTATGGATAAGTTTTGTAAGGTTTATTTAAGACAAATTATACTCACCTGTTGTTGTCGATGTTTTTTGTTGAATTATATAAAAGAATGGACTGGGACTACCCGTCCCTTGTCCTGACAGCAAGACTTGAGTGAGCGGAATATCAATTAGACTCAGAGGCCTAATATTTTCTAATGCAAGCATATGAGTATCCTGGAATATCATTATGATCATCATTACCGCATTATTTTGCAATCAATCACAAAGCATTGTGCTCACACTGATCAATAGCATTTACACCATCAAGAGATGCAACACTATACTACAAACAAGGTATGACGCTAAGATGAAAAAGTAACCTATGATTAAAAGCACCACTTCTTTATTGTTCCGTATTTAAAAAAAAGGGTTATAATGGCATTGTGATTTTTACGGATCTTCGAGTGTCTCGAAAATCAAGTTCACATTTGTGATACTCAAGATTTGAAAAAAACTAGATCGTTAGAGGTACCGTAGGTTGGACATCCAGTCCGGCAGCGGAACTCCCATCTGATTTTTTATTAGCAATCCAATCAAGACAAATTTATATAGTATAGTATGTGTATTTTATTTTTGATAAAACTTTAGTAATATTTTTGACCCAGACCCGTACATATTCCAGTGTCTTAAAGCCTGAGCTCAGTTGAAATTTTAGTCCACAGTGCCAACTCTGAGTCAGCAAATTATGGCACCATCCACTATTTGAGATAAACTATGATCGAAAGCTTACTTCAGAAAGAGTTTATTGTTTATTACTGTTGCTGGTTTTGTTAACCGGCTATTATACAAAACTACGAAAGAGTGCTGGCGAAATTCGTTGTCGTTATAAACCTATTTAACAGGCTTACGCTAAAGAACACCCTGACACTCATTAATTTCTTATTCTTTTTTTCAAAAAGATTTTTAACACCAGCGATTTGTACTATTTTTTTAGAAAAAGTTATTGTTGACCTATTTTTCCCATTTTCATGTGAACATACCAGACCGATCGGTTCTGCTTCCGTTTCCCCAGCTCCTGATTTACAGTCTCCTGAAATTCCAGCAAGAAATTTTGGCATTTGTTATAGCCAGTATTTACTTTCTTTTTTTCATTTATTTTATACAATCTACGATTGGAGTTGTTGACCGTCATCTCAGTAATGGGTTAGTAGGGGTGCCAGAAGTCCTTGGTGTGATACATGGCGATGTATACTCACACGTGTTTTGATCTTTGTCCTTGTTTATTTTGGAGCATGCACCATACATCTTAGTTCATATTCTTATCTGTAAAAACATCAGGGTCCAAGTCTTCAGGGTGAGAACTTCGGATAACGCGGATAGCTATCGTCTATAACGAGGCAACCCTGAAGCTCCATCACCCCTTAAAACCATAATTAGGCTTGGATCAAATCTAAAACATGTATCTAGTGTTGTTCTGTTTCTAGTCTGGTACGGTTAGTGTCAAATCTGAAAGCACAGTCTCACATGGGCAACGCCCTAAGATGCTTGATTGTATCAAGACGTCAAGATGTTAACTTGCTCAGACAGAGTTGAAAAAAAAATCATTTCTGACTGTTATCAAACAGTTATTCTGTCTTAACAGGAAAATAGAACATCAGTATTGCATGTTGCTAAAAAAGAACTGTTTTCATACAGTGATGGAAGATACATTTCGGTTCATTTTTTTTATTTTTAGACTGATTAACCGGGACTCGGATCCTGACACCGAAGTAACGTCATAATTTCAATCTTATGCAACAACTACGTAGCTCTGTTGTCCTTAGCATATTGTCACGGATGCTATTGCTCGATATTACATGTACATTTCATTTTCTGCTGCGTTATTATCAAATGCACCTAAAGAGTCAAAAGATCTTTGATTTTACATCTGTAACGATAGGAAATGTTTCCGCGAGATTTTATAGTTGGAGCCCTCCCAGTTCTGCGAAGATTTGGCTATGCCATCGCTGTGAACTAGTCTTGTTATATGCACAAAACGCAGTGTACTGCATTTTTCACCTACCATGTTGCATTCGATCGAGGCAGCCAGTTTCACAATACTGTCAAGTTAAAAAAAAAAAATTCTGATTTCAAGTTGTCAAGTTGTCAACTTGAAGCTCGTTTTACATTTAAAAGTAAGTCATTTTCAATATTTAATATCATTTTCACCTCCCTAGAATTTTGATCACGTCTTAGAAGTTAAAGCTGGCAATTACTCAGGAGTCTTCACCATTTGTTTTCTTTATTTTCCCCCTAATGATTTATTAATTGAATTATGGCAAAATCAGCTCAGAATGGCATGTAATCAAGATCTAAATCTAGATTTCCATATCTCCAACAAAAGGATCGGGGGATTTAACTGCCATGAATACTGTTTTATATTCAACATGTTTAGTAACTAACTGCATTCATTGAATAACCAGTTACTATAAACCAATCATCATCTATATATAGTCTGTGGTACTCTTGAGTTTCATCACTGCCATCAATGTTGAAAATTCTTTCGCTAAAAATATCAACTCCAGGTAATTTCAAATTATAAATTTAAGCCAGACCCTACTGTCACATTGCAAATGCAAATTGGATATTTAAAGATTTGATTGTATTGTATGTGCATCTTGGTGTTTCATTGGGGATTCTTTTTTTTTTACACACTGGTCCTGTCCCCATATCTCGGTCGGCCATTGCATCTTCACCGACAAACTTTGAAAGCAAACCATGCCTTGTCAGGCGCCTAGGTATACAACATTCAGTACTAGTATATTTGCGTATTCAATTAATTCATCTCGGTCATAATGAGCGTGCTGACGCGCAACAAGCTCAGGTACAGTTTCACACGAGTAACGTTGCTATCACAAAAGTGACACTAATTTTTTAGGCGAAATTTGATAATTTAGGACAAGACCTAGTAAAAGAATTTTGCCCCTTCAGCGTACCTAACTTCAGGACTTAAATATATGCGTCGATTGTAACTTACCGTAATCGGTGTTTTGAAATAACTGATGTAGAATGAGACTGCGATTTATAAACCCTGATGACAATATTATAGTCTTTATTTAAAGGCTAGATTTAAATAATATTCAGGCTTCCACCAATTATAACATTTTCGGAACCAGGGAATTCAGTCCAAGGGGTGTCCACCAAGAGCTGCTAGAGATTTTTACTGATCTCTTTGTTGTCCCATATAATATAATCGGGTCGAACCCGAATCATGGTTTTTATTTTTTCTTAGTTTCTTCGTGTCTACTAGTAGTACTACTTGGGTAGTTGTGTTCCCCGTACATCATTCTTCGCACTGCACGTAGGCTGGTATCCCAGTTCTTTCTTCGGGGTTCCGCAGGTGCCCGCGTTTATTTATTTAAATTTTTTTTTGAAGATCTCAACTTGCTGCACATGTAAAACCAGATCATTCACCATCAAAGTCATAGTTCTCCTTGTAACCAATGAAGAGTAACCGAATTCAAATCACTCATGCGCATAGAACATCAAGCTCTACCAGTGGCCACGAAACAGAGAGAAAATACTAAAGTTTGAACTCCAGCCAACAAAGATTTAATGAATGCTACATTTACAAAAGGTTGTCGACACCATGATACTTTAAAATCAAAAATAAAGTCCGTGTTTAGGTCTATTGAATCTGTTTAATGATTGTCGTTTTTTTTTCTTTCATTTCTACTCTTCTTTATCTCGTTTAATCATTCTCCCTCTTAAACTCTATGTTTTAATAAATGCACCTTGTTGTGGAGTCCTAAACTGTGCACACCCCCTCATTTTTTTTTTCTTGATTTTACTACACTGGGTGGCTAACTGCTTAATTTATATTACAATGTGAGCCTCTTTTTTACAATTGGTGACATACTATTACTACGACCTTTCCTGGGAAGGTTTTGGGATATTTGTAATTTCGCGTTTTTGATGAACCCCCATACCAGTCAAGTAGTTTGTCAGACTTTTCAAAACCAAGAACTTGTTGTTTGATGGTTAGCTTGAAAGCATGTCTTATCCAGGTTTTACCGACTTGCTCCTCCCCTATAGTACAAACTTCAATAGTAGGTTTAGATGATTTATTTTGGCACGTGAAATGAGTGCATGGACAATTCGGCGTTGATGTCACAACTTCAAATGCCCGTTGTGACTAGGCTTGCCAAAAAGATCTGTTTCAGTATTAAATGTCTTTTCATATCCTTTTTTTTTCAACTTATAGATATCATAGCAATAACCTGATTAAGTCTCATATTCTAAGATTTAATCACCAATGCTAAAGCAATTTGTTTGATACAGACATCCACGCACATTCGGGCCTGAAATCCGGGACTAAAACTATATAAACTATTATGAAATAATAATAAAAAAGCATGTATTGTTATTAAACTAGTAAGTTTAAATGTAGATGGAAAAAAACAGAATCGCAAAAAAAAAAAAGCTAAATAAATAATAATAAAATAATAATGATGATAACAATAACTCAAAAACCCAAGTTTTCAATTGAATCAAAGGCTGTAAGATTTGTAAAAATCTAATTGCATTTACATGTTGCGACCATGAACAGCAAGTTTATCAGCTTGATTGTTTCCATAGTTGTCGGCATGACCTTTCACATGCTCAATTTCAATTGACCCACCTTGGTTCTTGAGTTGTTGCATTAGAGCCCGGCCATTCTTAATCAAGTCTTGGTTCTGAACCTGCTTTCCAGTACTTGATTTGTAACCATTAGTTTCCCACTTATCGCCCCAGCTAGTAAGACAGTCGCGAGAGTACTTGGAGTCAGTCATGACCCGGATGTTTTTAGAGTCCGAGTTGGGAGTGTCAACTGCAGTCTGCAGAGCATCAACAATAGCGTGCAGTTCGGCACGTTGGTTAGTCTGGGGTTCATTGGTAGAAAGCCGTGCCGACTTATTACGGTGATCATTATCACCATAGAACACGCCATAGCCAGCCCTCGCAGAAGCGTAACCATTGTTGCTCGAAGCACCATCTGTGTAGACCACAGTTTGTTTAATCTTACTACCGCTGTAGCTGTTATTGGTGGCTGTGCTTGAGGAAGTCTTATTAATCTTTCCTGAAGATTTAGGGGGGATGAAAGTGCTGCCAGTATATCCGATATCACTAGAGCTATCATAATAACCGCCCGAAGTACCCGACGAACTGCTGTAACCAGAACTGGCGTATCCAGAACCACCAGATCTAGAGCCACTGTATCCAGAACTGGCATATCCAGAGCCACCGGACCTAGAGCCACTGGATTTAGAACTGGCATATCCAGAGCCACCGGACCTAGAGCCACTGGATTTAGAACCGCTCGATCCAGAAGTGTTATATCCAGAAGACGAGCTAGCAAAGCTTTGAGCATCGGAATAACTTCCAAAAGATTTGAAAACCGCACCCGAGTACCCGCTCGTTGCCTTCTGGCAATCGCTCCAAGAGTTGTAGACGCCAGTTTCGCGGCCGTTCTGCACAGCATAATATTTTTGTGGTGCCATATCGCCAATACTGTTCCTGCTGTTGGTTTTATTTGAAGGCTGGATGTGTCTCTCTTTTTGGAGATGTTTTGCAAGAGCTTTCAAGTCTCTGGGGTTGAGAAGTTTGAGACGACTTATCGTGAAGAAGAATAAAACAAATGAGAAAAGATAGCAGAGCAAACTGTGATTTTATAGGGATTCTAAATTGACATTTCGGTTTGTTAATGCTGGAGAATGAAGATAACAAGTTCTTTGAGTGTGTGAACTCAATAAATTTTGAGGCCTGGTAGGGCAAGGGTGTATGTTTCAGGTCCAAGGCACATGGTGAGGCTAATTCAAGTCAGTTTAATAAAAAGATACAAGTCTTATGTTCTTAGTTTTATTAGATCCCTTAACGAAGCTGGTATTGCAAACTCATAGTTGATTGATTTTTAATGTGAGTATTGTTTTATGCACTTTTATATATTTAGCTTTTTGAATATAGCTAATAAAAAAAATTAAATTTTGCTAAATCAAAATTTCAATGTTCAACATTAATGTTATCATTTGAAAGTTGAAGTTGTGAACCCCCCATGAAATTCAATGTTAGTAGCTTGCTATAAATATATACTTAGTCAAAGGTCGTGACTATAGTGCATACATTCTCTTTGTATATGGATATTATCCTCCTGAACCATAGATATTTTAAAGCTAGGTATGAAGAAAAAGACCCTTGTAACAGTTTCTCAACACATGACACAATCCCAGCGAAAAAAGAACTTTGGTAAGTCTATTCAATACTACGCTAGATTTACGTTAAAACCTTTCATTAATTATTACACGAGAATAGACACTAATAGTCAATCGAGGAATAACTATCCATACTGAGTAATATTAGATGATTATCTTATCTACAAGCCCTAAAAAAATCGTCGATTAAAACTTAAAATTACATTTACTATTTGCACTGTTATTACGAAACAAGTCAACAAAAAATAGTCATGTTGCAGCAGTAGCGATAAAATAAAATTAGGTCCTTATTAAATACTGTTTTTCATAGTTTTGTTAGTATTTGTAGATATTATAGAGATCTCATACGTCGTTTCTGGATTCAACTAATCAACATTTATTAACCCTAGAATGACAAATTGTATCAGAATTAAACCTACAACTAACTTGTGGGGATTTTCAGTTTCAGATCTAATAATAATTCATTAAAATAATTGCTAAGTTTAATCCCAATTTGATAAAGACAGAATAATAGGCCATAGAAGTAATAAAATAAAATTCATTGTAACTATGGCTACTTGTCATACAATTTACTTTAACTTACGAAGTAACTCGCATGCAGTCTATATAAGAGTCACTCAATTTTTGATAAAATAAATTGAATATGACACGCGTTGGCAGTCTCACTTCACTATAAACATCTCTTAAATATCCATGAAATGATAAGTGAGGCTTATCATTAAACTAAACTATTTTTTTCTTTAAAATTTGGATAAAATAAAACAAACCTGAGACTAAAAATCTAATAACAAAGATGTTAGATTTTTTATTGTAAAGAATTTTCTTTCAATTTCATCTCTGTAACAAATGCAATTCTTAATAATTTTGGCGCTTTATTTGTAATAAATATTTGTTTTTCATTTATTGTGCCTGGTTTTGTAAGATGATGAGTTAACAAACTTTGTGAAATTGTAAGAAAACAAACCCCTGGGCAAAATCTAAGTGTAAAAATATATGTTTCAAATACAAAACATTAGTGTGAAACAAGTAATTGTTGAATAACTCAATGAATCAGAATATTTGTAGTACAGTAAGCTATATCTTGTGAAATATAAATTTATTTTATATGCTTAAAGATCAATTGTAGATTCTTTTTCTCAAGTCCCACAATATGGCCTTTTATTAACTATACTGATCAGCACCAGTTTCCAGGCCTTATGAAATCCCCTCTGTTTATCTATATCCAACTGGTAAAATCTAAGATGAGGTAAATATTTTATTGTTACTAACTGCTAACCTCAATTTCAGCCAGGCTTAACAGTAGCTATTGTTCATTCAGTATATATATATATAATTTAAAATTTCATTTCTATTGTTGATTTGATTTTTATAATTATTATTGGGTTAAACTATTTACACTCTCAATAAAATGGTGTTTATAATCTAAATCAGAGATAGGAGCTATAATAAAATTGAAGTGTCTATTTTCTCAAAAAGAAATCAAAATTTATGTCAATATACCCCAGTTGGTCTACCTAAGATTATCTCACTGAATATTTACAAAAGACCCTTGAGTACACAAAGAAATTTCAGTCGATTAATAATTAAATCCCTCCATTGTTCTAACATCTAAAGTTAGATATATAATAGATTTATTCTTACATTGAATATTTATAAACATAATTATAAAAGAAAATGACATACAAAGAAGACTTTAATCTGAAAACATTTGTCTCTGTAAGGCTAGCAAGTTATCGGTGTTAGTACATATTATGAGTTCAAGAGTTTGACGGTGCCAAATTCTCTATGAATAACTCCATGTGTTAAGAGAATATCTAAAGTTATAAAAGAAATTGAATAAAGTAACAAAATATATAGAAGACCCAATACAGGAATACTTTATTTGCAAGGCCGATCAAGTAGTCGTCATGATAATTAACTAAAAATGACTATATTAACCTGCAAACAATATATAACACTAGCTCCATTGGCTATTCATCGTTTTAAGAAAGACTTACTTATGAAAACACATTGAATATTTTTTTTATCTAATTCCGCAAGTTGAAAAGTGATTTTTTGTAGCTGATTTCTTGAAAATTTACATTTTGAGGAAACAAGTAAAGAAAGTTCTGTCAGATTTTACTACTTTTCGTCGATGACAATTAGTCCTCAAGAATAAGTCAATTATTACAATTAACTTACTGGATCCGTCTACGAGCGATAAACCTGTAATTTCTCATTACTTTCATGTGATCGGCATATTAATACAGAACATTTACAGCTAGTTGTAAAGAGTTTTGCAACACTCTATTTTTTCCCAACAATCACACGATATATCAAATTAAATGTACAACTTCACAATCATGTTTTCTAACATAGAGAAATACTACAGACCAAAAGAAATACCATATTTGATAGCTGAAGAGCTCCGGCTTATTTTGGTATTAAAAGCATATGGATTTAACATTTTGAAGAGATGTGGTAAAGAATTGAAGATTGCTGTAAATTTCATAGATGTTGATGACATAAGTTTTGAGGTGGAGTGTTGCAAAACTCTTTACAACTATCTGTAGTGAATTACAGGTTTGTCCTTGGTATTAATATTTAGGACGTCTTCTCTGTTAACCTATTTATTCTTTTAACAAAATAAGGTATGGCATAGTTCTATCTGTAAACAAAAAAGAGTGTTTTCTACGTGAAGCTACTAGTTTCAGCCGATACTAGTTTTTCTTTAGCCGTTATTTGCTTGGGTATTTAGGCATTTTGTGAAACTGTCTCAATCATACTTTCACTACTATATAATACTCTTTATTTTATACCTATGTTTTCTAAAAGCAGGTTTTTAATAACAGTAACAATAACGCTTCATTTGGGCTCAAAGCTATTCATCAACTTTAAATTTTCAACAAGCATTTTTTTTCAACTGAATTAAAGGCTGGCCTATCACAAAGAAAAAGATATGTCCATATGGCATTGATTTGCAAACACAATATTATTGTTTGCAAAAAAAAAAACTCTATTATTTTAGCATGCTCAATAAATTAGTTTAGACTTTACTTGTCAAGTTGCTTTTATGGTAAGAGGAATCACTACTGAGATCATCAGATATACAAGCTATTTTTATTTGCAGTAGACATACTGCCAATTCTTTTTGTTACACACATCCAGCTAATTTACTTTCATTACCATCATGCCTAGCAGTTTTATATTAGTTTGCTATCCTATTGGAATCTTTATTTTAGACATAAAATAGTTTGGATTTTGAGCTCCTCCCTAGATAGCATTATTTGGAAACGGCGGGTCTTTCTTGCTACTTAGTTCAATTCAAAGCCAGATGCTCTCTGTTTGGCTTGGAAATTAATGAAAAAAATTAGAATGCTAAAAGCTACTTCAACATTGTATCTCAATCTCCAGGTTTCCAGGTTCAACAAAACATTTGGTCTAGACTCATCACTGCGCTTCAAGCAATTGTATGTTGCCAAGATTTAACTTTCAATTTCCAGACTATAGTAACATCTTATTTTGATAATAAAAACAGTCTTCAGCTGCAAATATTTCACATAGCACATTCGTAACTGAATATATTACCCATTTTGGCCATCCGTTACATAGCCTTTTGAAATTTCAAGAGCTCTGTAGCAGGTTTTAATATCTGGTTCAAGTCTGTTATTAGGATCAAAAGCAACCGTTGCTAGTTGTTTTAATGGGAGGTTGCTCCTTTATACTATATTGGTGTCTCTTATGTTTTAGGCTGCTATGTTGCAGCTTTTCTAAACTTTACTCTTCTTCAAACCGTTTTAAACTATCACTTCAAGTTGGGGGCCACCTGAACCCATTTATATAATGGTGCTGTGCACGTTTTGCCAGAGCGTGGGGAAGTTATACTCCACTAAAAGTTCTCTAAAAAAACTGTAAATCTTCCTTTGAGCCTACTTCTATTAGAGCTTTTATATCTTGATGGATGGTTAAAATAGTTGGATTTATGGTTTTACAGGCTCCTTTTTATTTACTGTTTCTTCCTTTAATTTGTCTAGACTAGTCCTTTCTATCAAGGCCCTAAATATTAACTTCAAAACTTTATCATGTTCTAGAGTTATTTAGTTATGTTTTTTTTTCATGCTGCAATTGCCTTTTATTAACTGAAAAGGGCTATCCTGACCCAGACACTATGAATTCAAGCACTTGATGAACATGAAAAATCTTTTCAATGTATTTACACACTCCAAATTTGTAGTTTTCGCTCTTCTTTTCGTAGCCCTTGTTGGTGATAAAAGTGGAAGGGATAAACGGTCGACATTTTCCTTTTGGCCAGCTCTTTTAAGAGGCTTACTAGAAGGTTTAGGTTAGACTATGGTGTGCAGACAGAACCATAAGGGTGTTCATTGATGATCATAGATAGGTTCAAAGATTTACCTACCTAACGATGATCATGGCGAGTCTTAACAAACAGATAAAGGCCCGTTTAAGAAGAAAGTATTTGTACTGCCCCTTGTGTACTGTGAAGTAAAAGAGTTGCTAACTGTAAAGTTTACTCGTTTTGGAAATTATTTTTGTGGAGAAGAAGCAATGTACACATAAGATTACAATTAAACAATAGCCCGTCTGCAACCTATATAAAATTCGTCGAGATATTGTATGGTTCAAGCAAGTGAAACTTATACAATAGCTCAACATGATTCGCAATGAACCACTTTCTATATCGTTGTGCTACTGTCTACTTATTTTAGACAGTTAGAATTTACTTGTTGTTTGCCCACTTGGTCTTGTGAATTCAAGAGGCTTGCTAGTTCAGCAACTTATAAACAGGTATCAACCTTATAACCTGAATCTTGAAAAGTTGTCTGTACTGGAGCGTTAAGACCTTTCATGTGGTTGGGGTACTGTAGCTAATAAATTGACACTCAAACACCCTGATAGGATGGATATCAGGGTACATTCTATTCAGAGTTTATTACAGTACTGCTTGAATAATTAAATTACCAACCCACCATAAGTCCTGTGAAAGTCAGCCTAAGTTTGTTTTTGATATACTCACTATTCCCATACTACGGGTTTTTGATACCAATATGGTTTTGCTCTTGTTTTTTATAACATGCGAGTTTACTTCCCGCAGCCAGTTCTCAGGATTTTATTACATTGTTAAGGCCTTCTAAGTACGGCCGCCAGGTATGCTAGCCACATTGATTCTACTTACATCGACAATGTCAAGATCTGGTAGTGAGTATCATCAGAGATAGATGGCTATAATTTGCTTTATGTTTCCTCAACTTACTCTCTACAGCAGTGCAGTATCTGTCGATCCAGCAATACCGTAAGCCAGCGAAACGGCATCTCCGCCAGCCTCCAAAACGCGGATAAATCAATTTGGAAACGGTTTCCTGCTTTCTCCGTTGCTGCTGTTGTTTAAAGCATATAAGCTTGAGACATGAAGTTTTTTTGGGAAATTAGTACAAGTATCGAGACTGCATTCTGTGTGTTTATGACTGAATATTTCACTGTTTTCAATATTAAGAGTTATGTAATAAATTACTGAAATAAAAAGTCTAATTATATCTTGACTGAAATAGTAGATCTGTTATCTCGATGACTCGATTGAATACCATTTACGTTATTTTTTATTATTATTTTTCCATACACTTTACTAATAACAATAATGACAATATTTATTGACCCAAAATCTCCCTTGTATGCAAAGGAATGTCTCTGCCGAGTTGAATACATGGGCCGAAATTTTGTTACAATAAAAGTTACATAACTAAAGAAGTATAACAAAAGGGTATTAAAAAAAGATAAAGTTTCAGCACATGAATATAAATACAAAAGAAAAGAAAATTACCCCGGATTAAAAACCGGGTAGGAAGCCTGAAAAAAAATGTCTCACTTTCCATTTGTTCCCATTTGATGGCTATTTTACCAGATCAAAAGAAGAAATTAGAATATTGCACACTGGAGTTGCCGGAAGTTTATTGTCAACCTAACATCATTTTTGGGCTGGTATAAGCCACTTCGGCTTAAGAAATTTTATAGACAAGTCTGACACTAAAAACTTTATCAGATTACATGTTATACATTTACTTGTTTTTTTAAGATTCCAGAGAAAAAAGTATGAATTTTGATTACCCTTGATTTTATCCAGCCTGGCTGAATGAAATTTTGTGACAAAAAAAAGTATCGAAATCAAATGTCCAATTTACCAATTATCTGCACAAACACTTAACATTGACCAATGGTGAACTAATCGCATAGTAGGCTCTTCCTGATCACAAGCTCCTCGTGGCCAGGCAAAAGTGATAAAGGGATCGATGGCTTGTACTTCAAATCAATGCTGGAGTAGTATTAGCAATAACAGTACTAGTAGCCAATTGAATACAGCTTTCTTTTACAGACGCTTTGTATCTTTCATTTTGGCTTTGCCCATGGCTTGTTTTCATTTTGCCTAATTTTCTCATGTCACCGGGAATTTCATTGCTACAACACACAGGGCTTTAATTATAGTTTTGGGTAGCCCAATCATGTTGAATAAAACCTTTCCCCGGACTGCTACAGTTGGTTCTTTTCACCAAAAAATGACGCTTGCGAAAACCTGGAGAAAACAAAGCAATAAGTGTGGGTTACATAGAGTCAGTAATAAAAAATGTGGGCCTAGACCCTCAATATAATTGGAAATATGTAGATTAATACAATAAATACAAACTCCTTCTAAAGAATGTGCTGGCGTTCCCACAAGACCTTCTCAGGAGGACGATAAGTGAATGTTACCGAAGTAATGACCAAGTCTCAAAAAGAAAAAAGAAAAAGAAAAAACGTGACTTGGTACCGGACCGATGGGAAGCTGGAGATATAATAGAACTTAGGAATTCCAACTTGTAACATGTGGTGTCGCAGCGAAAACAAAGTCTACTTTCGCTTCGTTTGTTGCCGACGCTCGGCGGTTGGGAAAAAGTCCATCAGAGGAAAGTCAGTTGCGTTGCCAGTCAGTGACCTGCTAACGCAGCGGGCTGTTCTTGCCATACTCAAGTACTATATAATTTTGACAGCGGTAAAACAGCACCATCACTACCACTTCCAGAAGCAGTTTTAAAAGCAGTGTGACGAGAAATGGTTATGCACGTCTGTAATTGTGTCTCTTTGTAGACGAGACGGTGGAAGACAGCTTTCCCCATCTTGTGACCAGGTACTGGTTGATGATTCTGTTTGTTCTTTTTTTATTTATATATATAATTTTCGTCCTCCGGCTTCTCCGAGGACTGATCGTGTGAGCTCGCTAATCGGATCCACGATTACCCAAACCTGGTAAACTTCAAAACAAACGGGCGATCGCTGTACTATCCGGGCCACTAATTAAGTTCAAATAAAATCTAGACCGGCCTCCCAGCGCCCATCGGCGGGAATAAAAAGAAAAAACAACCCCCAATTCCCTTTATTTTGTCGTTTTCGTGTGGGGCGAAGCGGACTTGAGTCTGGGGGACAGTGCACCTGTGGCTCCTTAGCAGTTCGCTGTAAAATAGTGACCTATTTGTAAACAGTGGAGACCTCTCCAGGCTCTCGTCACCGAATGTTTGTGGGCCGGCGTTAGACAAGGGGCCTAATAATATGATGCATTGTGATGATAGTGATGGTGTTATCAGCTCATTTATATACCTTCATGATAGGCCGAGCCTACTCCGGTCGCCGTTTCACGAATCACAATCGTTTCTAAATAGTTTCAAAAAGTTACAAGCTGGTAAAGTTTGCTCGGCCAAACGCTAGAAATAATAATTACCATGTCAGCTTGACAGTATAGCTGACCAGGCCTACTGACCACCATTATCTTTGACTTAAAAAGAAAAATGCCGTATGGTTGTCAAAATGGTAATATAAACCTCAATTACAGTATGTACGGTTGCCACCGGAGAGTTCTGCAAGTGCCTGGCGCGTTGTGCCCCATTAGGCTTTTTTTCCCTTCTGATTACATATTATTTTAAAGAAACTTCGCAACTCTGCAGGGCTCGCCCCCAAGTCGCTCTTAAACTCTAGAGGCCAATGGCGGTCCGGTCAAACTCATGTGGCAACCGCCTGAATAGAGAGGGGCCCTGAACTCTGGGCCCCTGCTGATACGATACGCCATTCTGTCTACTCTAGTAAACTTTTTTTTTCTCCATCAAACGATTATTATAGATCTGTATGTGCGCCACCGATGCGGGTCCAGACTCTTTCGTTTTCCCCAAACTCACCGAAATTAGATTCTTATCTCACACATGTTCCAATTGTCGTCATCGTAGTGGTGGCTTTCCTGAGAGCGCATAATTTCCAAGGGGAGGGAGAGGAATATTGGATAGTTGCCGCGGTAATGTGGAATCCGCCTATCCGTTCATAATTTATCTGACATGTACTAAGAAGATTGATAGCTTAGCAGTTTATGGTCCTTTCTTTTTTGGCACCGGACCGTCTTACCCAGTACTAGGCTGATTTGGTAAAGACTTTTTTTACAGGATTTGCTGCGCAAGCCCTGTCATGATGCTGCTAAACGTCGCATGCCCTGTGCTCGTAAACTAGATAGTTTATACTGTGCGTGTGCGGTCATCCGCGGCTAATAGGAGGCTCTGGTCCGCTCTGGTCCGACTAGTTCCCGAAGGCAGTACCCATAGCGCAAGCAAAACAAAATAAGCAATGATAATAATATCATCCTGAACCGTATAGTTTTACCTGAGGTTGTTCAAGAGTGGGCATTGCTAGTGAATGGGCGGCAAGAGCAACAGCAACCCTGGGAGTAGTAGCAAATCAGCAGCAGTCTTATAACCGTCCTTAACAGAGCTGGAGCCAAAAATAATATTACTACTACTGTAAGTTTAGTCCTTTTTAGTCTTTTGAGTCAATAATAATATTATCGTTTAAAAATGAACCATATGAAAATAACAATTGTAGTTACATATTTGCTCAAGAAAGCAGAAATCAGTCATGCTTCTGTTATTCAATGTATGAATGGCTGGCACTTCTTGAAACCCCCTGACTACTATTGTCAATAAAAAGTACCCTAGTTTTTTTTAACAGCTTGTGGAATAGTGTGACCATCAGAGTGCTCAGCAGATCAGGAATGCTCGATCGCAGGGGCACTATCATCTACCATGCCCGTGCAGGCCTATTTGATTCAGGTTCCATTACAACGCTAGTGATCCTGGGATATTTGGAAGAGCGGTAAACTTTAGTACGGTACGGTTTGCACAATTGAGCACTGAGAACTCCGAAGAGTAGGGAAGAAGGAAAAAAAAAAAAAAAAAGAACCCCCTCAAAAAATCAAATAGATTCATCGCATGAAAACAATCCCCATCAACGGCAACTTCCTTAAACAACCACTAGAGGT
>Ga0160505_100288_pt1 | contig 33050 bp, 24 predicted proteins | sample DIDeMG_FD_108225 | JGI IMG/M metagenome (GOLD analysis project Ga0160505, IMG submission 108225) | Enriched chicken feces microbial communities from UW Madison campus, WI, USA - DID2874_E49_Stillage MG | ecosystem: Host-associated > Birds > Digestive system > Large intestine > Fecal ... | reverse complement strand
GTTGCTACGAGTTCTTGGTTGGGGAGGCGAAATTCGAGCGCGGTGAAGCTAGGATGTGGGATACGCATGTGGCTAGAAACATATACAAATAAAAAGTCAAGCACTGGCTCCAGTAAGGAAAAAAGCCTAAAGTGCAAACCCATTAATGCTGAGGGAGATGGGGACAGCAATCGTACAATCATTGATAATTCAAAAAGGAAAAAACTTCATTTTAAACCACACTTCTGATGTTAGAAGCAATAAAGGAAATGGAGGACTGGGGGCTGGGCCAGCACAGGAATGAAGGGCAAGATAATGACAGTGATATTCAATAAAAACATTACAATAGATAAATTTAAAAATAAGAATTTAAAGACATCTCTGTGAAAAGAAGAGTGGCAAGTTTGAAATTACTACGATTCAAAAGTCAGCAGCATGATTCTAGGATTTTCAGCGAACCAAGCGAGAGATATCAGGCGAGCTTTTTTTGAAGTTACTGGTAATCATTTGGCGTGGCAGGACGGATGAATCAGTCGATTGAAAGAAGCAATTGAAGTAAGAAATGGCCCGCTTGGCGCTAAACAAACTTTGCTGAAGACATGAGCGTAGTTGTGGTTGTTGAAATACTGATCGCCAAGCGTCTCTCAGAATACACCGAAACCATCGTGCATGACATTTAAAATTTAATTAAAAGCAGGTTTTGTTAGAAAATAAATGGAGGAAAAATATGAGGAGCTATCAAAAATCTTATATATTCAAGAAAAGAAAAGAAAAAAAACAAAGAATGAAAAATGAGCAAAAAGTATGTAATTCATTTTCGCCAGCATCGGCGTTTTTCAGCCTTGCAGTCTCTAATAAAGTTCCCAACTTTAGTCTTGCGTATGATTTCTTTTGTGGTAGGAAGTCATTGTTTCGCATGCCACTTTATGTTTCTCCACCTCAGATCAATTTTCAAAGACATAAGAAATCATCTTGGGGAAAAGACTAGTCATATTGATCGTCTGCTGTGTATTTTTGGCTTGAGGGTTGTGGCCCTTGAACTTTAGTTATACTCTTTGGGTATTGTTTGCAATCGTGTTGTAGTTTACACAACCAGGTTTTATTTTAGCTGCAGGGATTTTTCGATTACTTGAAGTCCATCCTGCATATTATACAGCTTAGTAAGTTTTAAATTAAATAATATTTTGAGTAGAATTTCCTTTTGCTTTCTGTTCTCTGGCAGTGCTTTATGATGTGTTGTATGGTCTCAAATTCACCACATTTACAGTTGTAGAGGTCCGGTTTAGTATTTTTCGGAGGTTGTTTTTCATGATTTTAGCTGTGACTAGTTTCCTAATATTGACCACTAAGCTGGGGTCCTTTTCTGTGAACTGTTTGTACTATTTCACATCTTTAGACTTGACAAAAAAACTTATAATTTCTGATTCACTCGTTAAGCAGACTTTCATTATCTTTTTGCCTCCTTTCTAGGGCATTCAATACGCTTCATGGACTGCTTCAGCTTCACAGTTTTTGGTCTTTTCGTCTCACGGAAATTCCATACCAAACACCGGCGGGTTCACCGTTCTTATATAATCAATGTGGAACACCGTGTCCTGAAACAGATACTTAAGCTTACCTCAAGTTTAAACACGGGAGCTGGGCTAGGGGATCCAACAAGGCTGAAAAAAATGATCGACACCTGTAAAATAAGCTTGGATTTGATTAAAGATTGGGTATTTATATTTGTTTATGTAAGGCTAATAAATAACCAATAAGAAAAATGATAGTGAATAAAGCAAAAATTATGTACTTGCTACTTGGAGTTGTGACATGACTCAAAATTAAAAATGAAAATACTATCGTTTACGAACTTTTGGAGATAATTTGGAAAGTTTCTAATTGAGCCTTTGGGTTTGGGTTTGATACGTGAATAAATTTAGTTCTCTACAACAAAAAGTTTATTATGATTTTCAGCCCATTTGTTTGTCCATGTTTTATCCTTCATACGGTGATAGTGTTGACTATGGTAAAAAATCATTAGCATACGACCAGGAGATATATTAAATGCCGTTGGCATCTGGACTTATGAATCCCGCCCCGTTAAATTGGAAGTTTGTGTCTTTGATTGTCGCCAATCCACCATTGGATGGCTTGTTTCTTCATCTTATAAGACTAGTTAGTTGAGGCTATATACAGTTATCATCATTTGTAAAAATACTCACCAGAGCCTGCATTCCTACCGTTTCTTGTTTAAGGTCACCAATGTACCATATGGCAAATATTACCATCACCAAAAACATTAATAAGGCGTCAAGCATGTAAAGAAAGATTTCGTGAGAAGCCAAATACCCGTCATGGCCCTGCAAATATTCCACAAGACGGAAAACACTTCGAGCTAAAATGAGAATGCTGGTGATGTAAAGAACTTGTAAATGATGTTACCAACAAATAATCGAAGAGAACATGAGAACAGTAGACTGTTTCGAAGCCTTGTAGTGAAAAACGAGAGCGGTCACTAAAAATATGCTAAACATGACAATTTGCACAAAAAGCCCCCAATGATGACCTTTTGACCAATATCGTGGTTGCCAGAGGCTTGAAGGCCACATCCACTGGCCTGCATAAAGAAAGAGACAATATCTCCAAGAACAAATATTTTTGTCATCCGGTAAACAGGGATGATAGATAATGACTCGGCACCAAGAACTCAAATGAGACGTCCCAAAATCATATATATTGAAGCAGCAAAAAGAGCAGGTGCAATCAGAATTAGCGTGGATTGCATAACATAACCTCCAATTTGGGTAAGGTCAGAATGAGACCAAGCTCGCCCACTGTAACCTATAATCTTGCCTAAATGATAACTTTTTAGGATGTGAAAAATAGTATAAACGGATTTACTTACAAAAACCACCCATAGTAAATGGAATGAAGTACCAAGAGCGATGCCGTTTGATTAACCACACATGATAAAAAGTGACAATAGCAAATAAAATTATTGCCGTAATTGCAGCAGGAAATAATGGATCGTACTGATGTAGCTTATAAAAGCCATCAGAAGTATTCAAAGAAATTTTAGCGTGAGTAGTATTCTAGAAATTCATTATTTGTTTTTTTGGATGTAGAATAGAAAGCGTTCAGAAAAAAATGAAAATAACTGTTCTAAGGGTTGATATATATATTTTATCCAAAGATGCAGAAAAACATATCCATCACTTTGATTTAAACGGCTAAGCGACTTAATAACTGAGGGTTCACCATTAGGTCATTTCAGAACACGGCCAACAAAAAATAATTTGACACATAGTAGTATGTATGTATTTACTACAACCAAACACAGTAACAAATGCTCAATACTTGAATTTAAAAAATTTATGTGGTTTAACAACTAAGGATCCATTGTTTAGCCATTTTAGAACATTGAATAGAATAGAATATCTGTTTATTGTCCTTACATCAAATGGTTACAAATAAATTATATAATATAATGACATATAAAGAAGACATATGGTTTCAAAGACGTTTGTCTCTATGAGACTGTCAAGGTAGCAGTGTCAGCGCGCGTTATGAGTTCAAACATTCGATGACGCCGAATTCTCCATGAATATCTCCATGTGCTAAGGGAAACCTGAGATACATAACACCCAGTAGATCAATACTAGAGATTGACACTCAGTAAAACCTTAACAAGCTGCTTAGTCAAGCAAACCATCAGCAAAGTAGTTGCGGTAACGAGTCTAAAAACTTGACTAGAACATTGCTAACAACTGATAATTGACTTATAGTAGCACCTGAAGATTTTAACGTTTCTGGTATCATTCTGATCGGGTGGATTAGGAGGTTCGATTAGAAGGTATCTTGATCCGGTTGCGGGTCTGGGGTTACCGGTTTCGTCGGGTTTATTGTTGTTGTCAGTGTTTTAAGGCATTCTTTGCTTTTTTGATCCCAGGATTCTTTTTGATATAAAGAAGGACCTTGGTGCGGTAGTAAAGTTCTTATATTCACTACCGCAACTTCTTTGCTGATGGTTTGCTTGATTAAGCAGCTTGTTAAGGTTTTACTGAGTGTCAATTTCTGGCATTGATCTACTGGGTGTTATGCATCGCAGGTTTCCTTTAACACATGTAAATACTCATGGAGAAGAGTTGGAGCTGTGTGGCCGAGTTGGTTGAAGGAACGACATAATCCAAGAGGTCAAGGGTTTGAGTCTCCACCAGAGCAATCCATTGCAAAAATGCAAACTCTTGTTCTGGCAGAACCGCGCGACTACACTGCTGAGTCAGTGCTCGCCCCAACTCAGGGAAGTTTGCGCAAGTCATCGGCAGCCCGGGTTAGGTTTTACTGTCTCTACACTATAGATAATTAATCGACCGCATCAGATGGGTTTCAGGTTTTCTTAGTCCGCTTGAAGCCAGCTTGCCGGATCTCTTAGGAGGTCTTGCGGCTCATGGGAGAATTCCGGCCGTCCCAAATTTTTGCGCCTACGGGTACAGGCGCGCTATGAATTGCCCCAGACCCAGGTAAGCCTGGTGTCTTCTCAGTATTTAATTACATAGACATCTAAATAAACAAGATATTACTACTACTACTCATGGAGAACTCGGCGTTATCGAACGTCTGAACTAATTGCGAGCGCTGAAACCGCCACCTTGCCAGTCTCATAGAGACGAATGTTTTTGAAATTTCATGTTTTCTTTGTGTGTCATTTTGTTTTATAATTTTGTATGTAACTATTTGATGTTAGGACAAAAAACTTATTATCTATCTACCCCATGATTAAGTACCAATAAAATAATACAACTAAAGATATGACATGATACATTTAAATCCCAAAAACGGAAATTACATGTAACTTTTTTCACCAATAAAATTTACTATGAAATCTACAGTTATTTAAAGTTTCACTCAGCCGCCCCTCTATATAAGGCAAATATGAGTCATGATATGTCATTCCTCGTCTTCCTTGCATAGATGCCCTAAATATATACTCCAAGATCTCGCCAGTTCTTTGCACTACAAAACAAATTTTGGATATCCGCAATTGCCTACAGTTTTTGTCATCCATTATATCTTTTATCCTCAATGGCAGAACCAATCGTCACTGTCATTTTAAATCACAACATAGTGAGCGAACACCCTCTTCGCACGTCGGATCCTTTTACTCTCGGCCCTTTGGATCAACTTGTCCATACGGGAGTAAGCATAAATGTTGTCTGGTTTTATGAGTCAATGACCCAAGATGAGCTTGTTCCTCTATTCAAATTCCGAAGAGCAATTAACCGTCTGCTTGATTTTTATCCCCATCTGACAGGCCGTCTCTCAATCCACCCTGACTCAGGAACACGCACAATTAGAAAATTGGGTACTGGGATGCATCTGATTGAAGCAAAATGCGATGCGAATTTACAGAAATTTCGAGAAAAGTCGCAGCGTGTTGGCAATGAACTCGATATTTTCAGCTTTCCTCAATCGGGTGATGCTCTTCTGGCTCCCTGGGATCCTTCACCAGAAGCGGTTCAACGTGACCCAATTTTCACAATACAGCATACCAGGTTTGCGTGTTCTGCGGTAGCCATTGGTATGCGGATAAGTCACGTTGTCTGTGATGCTGGTGGCTTCTTGCAAGTTTATCAAGATCTTGCAGAAATATATCGGGCTATAGGAACGAAGACAGATTTGGCTACTGTTAGTCTGTCTGTACCACCATGTTTAAATTCATTCATGGTTGATAAGATGCTCCACATGGACCCAAAAGAGTGTGACCAAGCCCTCTCAAAGACTCCAAAGCACCTTTTCCTTGCAACAGCAACAGAATCTACAAGTATATGGTCTCAATATGACACAAGCGAGCCAATCCTCGGTCGAAGTATGAATATTTCATCCGCCAACTTAGCTAATCTAAAAGCCCAAGCAGTAGCTTTAGATGGCTATACGACATTTTCCTCATTCTGCGTTTTGTCTGCATACCTGTGGCAACAGACACATATTGCAAGACTGCATCGGAGCAACAGACTGCACTCACCAACTAGCTCACCATATTCAAAATCTGCTTTTTTAACCAGCGTCAACTTTTCTACCCAAATGGGGCTGCCCTCTCATAGTTTTGGAAATTCTATTATCACCCCATTTGCAGAGCTCACTTCAGATCAGCTCGCGACAAGATCGATCTCAAATACAGCTCAAATTATATACGAATTGACACAAATTGGACCGACCACAGAGATCAAAGAGCAAGCTAAATGGATCGCCGCTCAACCTGATAAGACTTTAATTCGATACTCTTTCCCCTTTTCACCTAGCTCATTCATGACAAGTGGGTGGCACCGCTTCCCTCTTTATCAAGGAGCAGCTCTCGACGTGGAACCCGTGTTTGTCAGCCCAACATTTATCCCTACATTCTTAGTGGATGGACTTGTTTACTTCTTGAAACCCAGGGACGGAAGAGATGGACTCGACATGATTATGTCGTTAAGGGAATCGACCTGGAAAGAGTTGGATCAATGTGAAGGATTTGCCAAAATGTTTAGGTAGAAAAAGATGAATAATAGAATTATTTGACAGTATTCCCCGTTGTAGACATATTTTACAGAGCCCCTTTGTTTACAAAGTAGTTTTTTACTATTGTTTTGTTTCTGTGCTGTTGAGAAAAAAGGCTAAAATTAAAGACAAGATTAAGCATTTGGCAGTAGCAACAACGGCCCTCGTATTAGTAAACGATCGATTCAAAAGGCCACTGAGCGTGATTGAACGTATCAGAGGCTAGAAGTGAAGAAACAAGGTAGCAATTCAACGCAAGTCACAGGGTGAGTGACAATACAAGGAATAAGCTTTGGGTTTGTCACCTGACAGCCTTGGGATTTTGTGCTTAACGTTGCTTCATGCAGAATTTGTGCTACCCGCCCAGTGACCCTGAAAGACCACAAACCCAATTTTCTTGCGACTCTCATGTGCAATGCAAAATAATCCAAATATTCAACGGAGAACCTGGCGAAGTCCAACCACCTGAAATAAAAAAAAAATGAACATTACAAATTAGAAAATTAAAGAAGCTTGGATATCACACAGATAGGAATTAAAAGAATGGAAATTTCCGACATCCATGTGAGAAGATTTGTCGAAGCAGCTGACTTGGGGAAGACATAGATGGGGGCTTGCTTCGACGTGTAGAACTCTGAAATAAGATGGAATAAATTTTTATCACGGGCCAAATCAAGCATTACCAGGAGCACAATCAGCAGGGCTGACAATATGGACATAACAGTGATTGTGTTGCCTGAATACCGTGATTGGTGATTGGGTGTGTGGTACTTTGAGTGGTGTCCGCCCTTATGCACCGGCAAAAGGTCTTGTCGTCGAAGCTGCGCCAGTTTGAACTGGTTGGCCCTAATAATATAGAACTGGGTCAAAACAAAGCACACAAGCAAAAACGGTAGGCACCGAGAGTACTGTTCAAACCGGGTGTGATGTAACACCAGCTCCTCTGGCAGAGTATGTTCAGATACCGGCACTCCAAATAAATCCACCGGGTCAAAGATGTTGGCCGGCGATGGGAACGCCCAGTGACATTTGTAGGATGAATGATCAATCACCTTGTTTGAAAATGCAGAAAAAAGGGACGAGAGATTATTGTTTTTCCGCTTCTTGGAAAATGAAAGAAAATTAGACGATTTGACGGGGTAAAATTGAGGTTTTTCGTGGGTGCTGTTAGGTGATGAATAGGTAGAATTGATGAGATTGTACTGGCAGTACTGAAAAATGTTGACTTCGTATGCGGTGGAGGGTATGTGACCGGTGTTATGCTGGATATCAAGACCAGCTTCCTTGGAAAGAAGGATCTGGGTTAAATACTGGCCCTCATTGTAGGATCCTTTGCGAGAGAAGAGGTTGGGAAAGACGAGGGAAAACGACAGTAGGATTAGCACAGAACTTGAGACGATAATAGACCTCAAGATCAGAATGTGCAGGTTTGCCATATTTGACGAAGCGAGAGTGTAACGGGATTTTATTGATGTCGAAAACTCAAAAAAAAAAGATGAAACAAAAGGAAAGAAAACAGGAGAGAAGATCAAGCAAGAAAAAGGAGACGAAAGGAATTTTGAAGACTCAAACAGATGGAAAAAATGTTGTTGCCTAAATAAGTAGTGATTAACGCGGCTTAACCAACCGCAGCATTAACAAGATGCGGCCGATTTACCCGGTTGAGCCCCAAAAAGAAGTTACAGTTTGCACTAAAAAAAGATGATGACGCGGATACTTATGAGATTAATGTAGCTAATGCAATTAACGTATTTAATGAGACTAATGAGATTAATGAGATTACGTATGTGGTTTCTACTGTATCGAGTAAACACTTGTGATCTAAGTAATACGATAACACACTTAAACTTTGAACTCTAAACATGTGAGTCAGCAGTGTCATGACGGCCGCTATCTTTAACCAGAGGATTTTAATTTATTTGAGCACTTTTGTCCCAAGTGAGCACACACACAGACACAGCCTTATTTTTTTTTTTTTTTTTTAACACAGCCTACTTGACACCTTCACCATCACAACCTTCACCAACGTTCAAACTGCGTCAAAGCACTCAACCATTAGCATTCCATTCCTATGTTTATATCATGAAGTCGCCAGCTTGGATACTAATACCCTCTGCTATCATTCTTGTCTACTCTTATCTTGTAATTGTTCCCGGTGTATTCGACTTTGACTTCCCCTCAATCTCTTCCATCAATCTTCATTCGCTTCAACTCTCGCCCGAGGCCCAGCAGGCCGTGCGCCACCAGACAGGAAACAGTGCGCCAGGGTATGTCGTGCATCTCTTCAATTATTGCGAGTACTATTATGTCGACCCAGAGCGACCAGACTCTTCACAGATGAAAGTAACCTGTCCAAACTCGCCCTCTCTCGGCTTTTACTTTGACTTTCAAACAGTGCTGGGGATTCCCGACAAAATCACACAAGACCAGTCTTCTACTCAGACAGAAACGTTGGCAGAATTCAATTCGTCGCTAAAAAAATTCAAACGTACATCTATTCTTTATGCATTTTTAACTCTTGTTATGGTCTTTTCCCGGTTATCACTTGTCTCATTGATTGTTCCTCTGCGACTGGCTCAGCTGCGACTTCCCTACGACCGGTCATCAACGTTGCAGAACAGGTTTCTCACTCTTCGTGGCTTGTTCTCACTCTCCTACATTTTCACTTTCGTGTCAGCCAACCTTCAGGTTGCTCTTGCAATGCTGCACTATCGAACGTATTTTTACAAGGGCATGTATGACACCATGGGCAACGCTGGCGTTGAAACCACACTGAGTAAAAGTGCTTTAGCCTATACTTTTATAGTGCTTATTCTGGGATATATTGAGCTTTACCCTGCTATTACATACATGAGTCAACGTCCGTCCATCCCTAAGGGGTTCCGTTCTGACCCCATGGACGACCCAGAGGCTCACGATTTAGATTCCTTGAATGAGTCTTTTAATTCTGCCACCTCCGAGACATTTTTTGACTATCCAGAGGCATCACATGAAAAATACAACACAACGACTCATGTAGTACCGGGTTCTTCATCTGCGTATGGTCACGGTGACTATGAAATTGAGTCGATATGCTCCTGCGATGAATCGTTGGCATCACTGACTACTCCTTCACTACCATCACTACAGGCTTGTTCTACTAATCAGTCTGGTTTCGAGTCAACATCATCTGTCGTTTCTGAAGTATCAACGACATTCCAGTATGGTGACATTCATACGACCTCGTCATCGTCGGCGCCGTCAATACGCTCAATGTCGTCAACAACCGAAAGTCCGCTTAGCCGTTAGCCTATTTTTACTATTATCATTATTTATTTTTTCTCTCATCATCATATTCATTTATTTCATTAATGCCCTCCGGATTCAATTTAAACATTGTTGAATAATCTTAATATATATAAAGTAGTTATGTATAAAATACCATTAGTTAAGAAAAGTTAGCATAAATTATCAAAATTAGCAAAAGTTAGCATATTTTAGCATAAGTCAGCTTAAATTAATATCTTGGGACCCATCTATTTTGCACAATTACAATACCCTCTCCCACAAGAAACTTCCTTGTCCACCATCTTTGCATTTTACCCACACCGTCCATGTTTGCAACTATTACCAATACTCACGAATGGGAACGTGATGACGGTGTGCAACCGTTTCTTGTTGTCAATTCTTCACGTGATGAGATTGTACTCTACGAATCGCGGCATCATTCTAAAGTACGTAGATTGCAGCGTGCCGCCTCTGATCCTCTTATCAGCTACTAACACTAGATTCACTGAGCCAGAATCGATACACGATAAAGAAATGTGCTTCACAGAGTGACTTTGACACCATTAGATGCTTCAACTACTCAGCAACGCGGCCTGGTATGCCATAATATTTTTATATCTGTTTCAATTGATCATTTAAATATGCTAACTAGAACATCTAGGCTTTGTTGCAGCTGGACTCACGTCCGGCACTACCACACTTTTCAACCTCTACGATATTCCAGTATCTTCACATAGCAGTCGAGGGAGCTTTTATAAAATTCGACCGCCGACGAAGCACTCGCAGTCTGCTACGGCGCTTTCGTTCAACACTACGGATAGCATCGCTATTGGATATGACAAGAAAAGTGATCACGACTGTTTGCAGATTTGGAATCTAGAAACTGTAATGTCAACTCCAAATCATAATCACCATATGGTATCACGTTCGTCACATAAACCAGTGTTATCTCTATGCCCAGTCGATAGTATTGCATCGTTGGCATTCGCACCTAGCTCTGCTGATATTCTGCTTGTTGGCACCGGCAACTCAGGCGTTCTCAAGGAGTATGATACGCGAGCTGCGACCACATCGTCTCCTAATTTTCAAATTCAGCATAAATGTGTATATGGCATCACTTTTGATCCATTTGACAGTCATTACTTCTCGTCTCATTCAGCGGCGAACTCAGACATGGTTGCGTTTTGGGACCGCCGGTACCTACGCTCAAGTAGCCGTGACCCGCTCTTGCTATTAAGTCCCGTGGGTGATACAAGATCAAACAATCATTTCCCTATGTTAAGGCTTTCTCACACGCGGCGTGGTGAGTTTGCTTTGTTGCAACAACACTCCGACAAGGTGAAGCGCTGGCAAACAGATAGACTTAAAACAAATGGCAATGATCAAGTTTTTGTGTCTTCTGTGACAGAAGCGCCTACGACACAAGATCGTGTTGTCTCATTTGACTACATTGCCGATGTGGAAAACCCCCATTCTATTAACTTTTTATGTATTCGCCAGTCCGGAGAGATTTTCCGCATGAAAGTGACCGAGTCTCCCAAGGCAGTTAAATTTGATCCCGCGAATGTGATAGCAAGCGCGGACCCGGACAGCATCACGTTTGTAATGCCTAGCACTGAAAAGGGCCTCATGATGCCGGTCCAGACAAAGCTGGAGGCGTTTGTACTGAGTTCGGAGAATAATAAGCAGCCACCGCAAAAGTCAGTTTTATTGAACCCCTCTGCAATTCTTGACAATGACTTATCGGCAATCATGCGGCGATTAGCAATTGAAGGGTACGGCATGAGCCCTCTGCGGAATATAACATTATTTCAACCGGACCGCCCCATAATGCTGCATCCAAAGGCCCGAGAATTGCACTACGTCTGGCAGTGGATTAATCTTGCGAAACGGTCCGCTCGCCGTGGATCAATGATTTCAGGCAATTTGGATCTTTCTTATGAGGGTGTATGGGGCCTCTGGCGTGGTTATTCTTGGTATGTTGATAAGCAGCGTATGCTTGGAGCCAGTGACCATACCATCATGTCACAGTATGACTATGCCATGTGGCTGCAGAATCTTTCCAGTAAGAAATCAATTCATACACTCTATTTTTCAAAATCAAAAACACGGCGAGCGTTACGACAGCTGTGCCTTAAAATTGCTGGCTGGAGTTTTGAAATATCTGAATTGGAAGAAAAGTTACGAGCCCTTGAGGCCAATCATGAATATGAGAAGGCTGCTGGCTGGGCCGTTTTCCACGGAAACGTTGAGCGGGCTGTTGAGGCCCTTTCACGGTCGGACTCGCCCCAGCTGCTGCTTATGGCTACTGCATTGGCTAGCTACCTCAATCGGCCGGCGGGCTCCGCAACTGCAGTCACAATTATGAATAGCAACGGGTTTAAAGCAGAGGAGTGGCGTTCACTGTGCACAAGTCTTGCGGCCGATGTGACAAACCCATACATGAAAGCCGTTTTTATGCATGTATCAGAAGGCTTGTGGGACAAGGTCCTTACAAGCCAGTTTTTGCCTTTAAACGAGCGACTCGGAATTGCACTGAGATTTCTTGACGATGATGGACTGACCACATATATTGATAAACTGGCCAATAGCTACATCACGCGTGGTGACCTTGATGGCATTCTACTCACGGGAATCACTCCTAATGGTGTAGAGTTGCTTCAAAACTATGTGGATCAGACATGTGATGTACAGACAGCGGCAGCTATAGTCTGCCAGGTGCCATCATCAGGGTACTACGATACTAAGTCTGCCGGCGTTGAAGAATGGATTGAAAGCTACCGTATTCTACTTAACAGTTGGGAATTATTTGGACAACGCTCACTTTTCGACGTCAAGCGAGGAAAAAATATGGTTGAACGCCAGGTGTTGTTGCGTTGCAACCATTGTAAGAGTCTGATTGATGGCAAGGGCAACAACAAGAATGGAACAAAAACAGGTAGTGTAACCAAGAAGCAGTCGTTCCAGCAGCTTCAACATCAACAGCGTCATTCACAACACACCAGCGGTCCGGCCACCGAGTTGCGTTGTAAGAACTGCAACCATCCACTTCCGCGCTGTGCCATCTGCCAGATCTCACTAGGGGTGTTCCCACGAACCCCCGCTGTGGCAGTTACCATGAACAGTTCGGATTCGGTGACGGCTACGACCACAACAGTGACAGTAGCAAGTGCTGCTGCAGCTACGGTTGCTCGTGATTCAAACTTTGCAAGGTGGTTCACGTTTTGTCTTTCTTGCAACCACGGAATGCACGCATACCACCTGCAGGATTGGTTTATGACCCACGACCGATGCCCTGTACCTGACTGTAGTTGTCTTTGCAGTAAAAGCTTTGCTTAATTAATGATTACTTATTAGAATGAACCAAACTTTTTTATGTAAACCCGATTGTATGGGCTTATTCACCATTTTTCGTATAGAAAGAGAATGTCTTATAATTGATATTCTAACAAGAGAAAAGAAAATGGTCAATAGTTAGTATGAGAATTGTGTTTCTGATTTCATTAATAGTCAACTTACTGCTAAAATCCAAAATTGTCTCTTCTTTCCAGCAGTCGATCACCCATTGTGTACCAACAATATGTCGCAGCTCTGAGGTGTAGTTTTCCGCCATGTCGGCACGAATGGCATCAAGTCTTTCGATACCTCCCGCGGGGCTGCATATTATAATATTGGCATCTTTAATCTTCTTGACGATAACAGCACCGCCAAAAAGCACATAGTTCTTGGCCAGCAAAAGGTCATGATACCGCTCCCTATCCTGAGTGCTACCAGCCGTTTTATCCAAGCAGGATCCCCCTTCGCTTAGTTTTGGGAAGTCGAAAAAAATATTAAATTTGCTGAAAATGATGGATTTTGGCATGAAATTTTCGACTTTTTCATTCATATGAATTTTGGCCTTTTGTACATTAATTTCTTCTCGGCGCTGGGTGGACAAGGTCATTCTTTTCATAAGCTAATATTAAAAATCCAGTTAGCAAAAAGAACAAAAACTGCGCACTTCAAAATCATTGTGGTCTTTCTTACACTTCGCAACTCGGTAGGATGAATGTCTTCATAGTAGGAATCGCCATACTTGTCCACGTTCTTCTTTGAGTCAAGAATATCATCTTTGCCTGCATGAAGCAAATGTCTGGTCATCAAGTTAGTATATGCGTCACAAACCTGAAAAAAAAGAAACTCACTTTGTTTGGATGGGGACAATTGATTTGTGCTGAATACAAGACAATAGCCAATTGGGTTTTAATATGCTTCCTTCATATCCGTTTCTGAAAAGACCCAACACTCGCACCAAAGCTATTAGAACTATTAGTGAAAGAATTCATAATTATGGAGAAAAAAAATTGATAACAATTGAAACTTACCTTTGTCGGCAATGATGTAAAACTTTTCAGTATTTTTTTCCCAGGTTTGGGCTACTCTTCCACCATTCTGCAGGACCATTTCTTCCAGTCTGTTGCGCTTGATTGAAGGCTTTTCTTGATCAGATAAAATGTAAAAGGTATACCCGTCAAATATGTATGAATCAACCGTGCCATTAAACGTTCCCGGAGAATATTGAATAATCTTTCGCTTCTTAACAATCCTTGATGGATTAACGCGCTTATTGTGGAGCTTCGTTTTGGTACTGATTTTGATTTCCACTTCTTTTTCCAGTTTCATAAAGTCGGTAAATGACAAACACGTCTTCCAATCTTTATCTTCACGAATCTTCACAAATCTGGGAAACCGGATAGTTTTTGTTGTGCGGAATTGTTGAGTAGTAATGACTTGAGCACCCTTAATTTGAATTACAATCGAATCCTGGGGTTTGATCCACTTGTCTGGCACCTCTCTATCATTGTATTTACCAGCCATTTTGATGAATTCCACTGGGGGATTAGTTCTACTCCAGTTATGCCATTTGCCTTCGGTAAGGTGTTGGATTGTTTTGTAGTCAATCGCAGTGAGGCCACCACCAACTTTGCAGAAAGACCAAAATTCTGGTTCCTCATCACCTCCTTTATCAACTCTCAAAGCGCACAAGAAACTAGCTAATATTTTACTGCGGTGTCCGTTTCCATAGTATCCGCCCACAATACAAACTTCGAGATTCTCACCAAATTCTTCAAGATAATCAGGCTTATGCTTGACCCAATCAAGATTTCTCTCGCTGACTCTGTACGGCGAATCTGGATTTTTGATGACCAAACCTTCAGAAGCAGTTTCGATAACCTTTTTCAGACAGTCCATAATTTCAAGGTCAGTTGAGGCATCCATATAGGGAAGCACTTTAAGGTAGTTTTTAGCTTCTTTCACCACCGTTTGTAATGCCTTCCGCCGTTCAGATAACTTAAAGTCAACTAGGGGCTGTCCGTTCAAATATAAAATATCAAATACCAAAAACAAAGGGTGGATCAAATTTCTGCTATTCATTTCGTTCATAGCGGCAGTTTTAACTGATCCAAATGGAACAACCGTCTGAGAATAAGGGTCCCAGGCAACCATTTCACCATCTAGGATACAACTCTTGACATTTTCGTGAAAAGTGCCTTTCAGATTTTTGGTCAAACTACCTCTGACAGAGTCCAATGAGTTTCCGTAAAGATAGGTGTAGTCCTTGGCCTTTCGGCTGTAAAACCTGAAAGCCTTCCCATAGTCGTCCATATGTAGTTGAATACGCTCGCCATCCATTTTTTCTTCAATATAAAAATGTCCTGGCATGAGCTTGACAATCTCCTGAAATGTGTTTTTCTTGAATGATGCAAGCTGCGGCTGGAAGCATGACATAAGGGATATCGTTTGTTCCTATAATTTAAGCATTAGAGAGCTCTGATAGATATAAGTAGCATCACTTACCAATGATGAAAGTCGAAAATTGGGATCATACAGCTCCCAACAGACGCGTTTGAGATTACTGGTAACATTAAATAATGACATTGCATCAGGGTGCCATAAACCTAGGATGGACTTTTCACTTAGGCCATAGTGCATATCTAACCATGTTAGAGCTAATTAATGAATAAATGTTGAATATCTGGGTATTTACCTCTCAAGATAATTTTAATGACCCACTGCATTTCCTCTGCATTCAAAGATTCAATCAGCGTGGTCATCGTCTGAAGTTGACTAAACGCGTGGTTAGATATGGTGGTGTGATAAGCCTAGCCATACTCACCTATCTCTATCGTTGCTGAGCTTATCCAGAAGGTCATTGACTTGATCCACAGTGAGGTTACCCGATGATCGGTTCCCCTGGCGCTTCTTCAGTATCTCGTAACAGCGCTGGGGGAAATCACCCGTAGAGTTCCGAAACCCGACCTTCCATTGTGTCAGCGATTTTCCATCTTCCGAGTTGGGATCAATATTCTGTATTTTCATTAAGAGTCTTGCAATTGCCTTTTCTTTGAGACTGTACATCCGGTCTGCATCTTTCTGCATAAATTGTTAGAATCTGGCCAAGAGAAGAGACTTCACAAACATACATCTGGCATTACTAAAACTCGGTCAGCAGCAGTCACTAAACAAGCTAGTTCATTGAAGGTACTCACATAATCTGAATACAGGAAAAATATCATTGCCAACGTTTTCTCTCCACCGTTTAATGAAATTCTCCAGCACTAAGGTCCGTAACTCGTATGGCTTCTTCCTTGACTGGTACTTTTTGATCTTTGTTATATTAAGCAGGGTATCAAAAAGATGCTTACATAAGGTGCCAAAAAGAGGCGATGGACCTTGATTATTAGGGGCTGAAAGATGGTTTATCTGGTTGTCACTCATGTTTGCTTGTTTGCTGTTGAATTCCCCTAGCATACCAGATTGTTTATTATCATTGGATATGATTTGAGTCTGAGAAAATCCTGTGGGGTGGGAGTTGAGTTTTTTAGACTGTCACATTTCAGAAAATTAAAACAACGGTCGGATTTTAAAGATTTTCAGTTTCACGTCGATTTTTCTTTCTCTTCCTCTTTTTCTTTATCATGGTTTAACCCCTCCCCCTTCATAATGTCTGTCTTTTCGCGTATTAAAACTATTACCGAGGCTGACCTGTCTCTGGCGCTAGCTCCTAGCATTTTCAAGATTGACGATGTATGTTTACTTCTTTCGCCACTATGGCCTTCACTAACAGTTATTTAGCTTGCACGCTATGGTTTTAAAGGAAAGCCAATGTCCATGGCCTTCGACCCTGTTCAGAGTCTGTTTGCAGTTGGCTCTGAAAACGGTTTTATTCGTGTCTTTGGTCAGCATAACGTCGATGTTGAGTTTGCTCTGGCGAAGCCTACACCAATTGAATACCTACGAATTGTCAAATCAGCCTACCTTGTCGCAGTGGATGCAGCCCGAACTATCACCGTCTTCAACATGGACACAAGAGAAGAAGTATCTAGTCATGTTCTTTACAGCAATGTTTCAGCGGTAGCAAGTGATCCTGCCATGGACTGGTTGTTTGTGGGCCTGGAGAACGGCCAAATTGTTGTTTACGACATTGACAGAGGTATCATGTCTAACTTCCGCATTGATAACCTTCAAAAGTCTCTTATGGAGAAACTGAGACTGTCTCCCGTTATTCATATTGCCATTCATCCAAGAGATCCCTCTCTCATTCTTGTCTGTTATACGGAAACTGCCATTGTTTTCAACATAATCAAGCAAGAAATTGTGTTTGGTTTGCGGTATGAAGTGCCGGCGGGCGCTCCGGGTGGTGACACTGATCCCATGGTAATTGGACAGTACCGTTACCCACCTCTACTGAAAGCACTGTGGCACCCTAACGGTCATCATATTCTTACAGCTCATTTTGATGGTTCCATTGTTTTCTGGGATGCAACTGAAGGCCACCTGCTTCATGCAAGAACTTTAATTGATACTGATGTCAACATTCCCAGAAAAACAAATACACCTACATCTGGTGAATATTCTATTATCTCTGATATTTCTTGGAATTGCACCCAGAACCCTGAAGATATATCTATATTGGTTGCCGGAGGCCATAGATTTGAAGGTGCAGTTCCCGGCCTTACAATGCTTGACTTTGGCGTTACCCCGAGTATTGCCATGACATCTTACCAGGCTATGGGTGACTTTTACAGAAACCCAAAGCGACAGAGAATTTTCCCAATTCCTGACAATACTGAAGTTGTAGATTTCATCATGATCCCAAGAGACAATCCATACTATGCAGGCTGCTATAATCCTCATGCAGTGATTGCTTTCTTGAACACTGGCGAATTCACTTCTATCACTTACCCTGACGGCCTGCCTGTAACCACCATTGGGTCTTTTCCGTCTGCGTTTTCTTGGATTCAGCCTTATGTTACTACTATCACTGCCACTCCTGTGCCTAGAATTCAGCTATTGGGAATGCTTGGAGCCGTCGCACCAATCGAGCCTTTTTTCATTGGTGGTGCCCCTGCCAGACGTCATTTGCGCAAATTTGACTTGAGAAACGCTTTGTGCAATGGTCATTTAGATGGCACCATTAGGATATGGGATGCCTCGCATGGTGAATTGGAGACTGCCAAGGTTTTTGAGATTTCCGTTTCTGAGACACTTAGACGTCATACCAATTTGGCCATTAAAAAAATTTCCTTTTCTGGTGCTCTCACTTCAATTGCTTCTGTGCTTGAAAATGGTGATGTTATTGTTTACAAATTTGGCAACGGAAAAAAGCTTGACCCTTCAAGATTTATTGAAAATCTTGATCTATCAGATCAAGTTCCTCAACTTCAAGATATTAGAAGTAGAACTAATTTGCAAAAGGATGGCTTTTTGCCAATGTTTTTACTCAACAATATTTATCTGTCTGAGGTCACTTGCATGGTTAATTCTGATTTAGGATTTCTTGCAATTGGTTACCGAAACGGTAATGTGGTTGTGGTTGATCAGCGGGGTCCTGCAATTATTTATTCTGACTCGATAAGCAACTTGACGGTGAAAAAATCAGCTTTTAAGAAAAAAACAGTTGGAAGTTCAGAATACCCTACTGCTTTGGAATTTGGCATCTACGCATTAGGTGATGACAAGTATTCCAGTATTGTTTTTTCAGTTGGTTCTTCTGGTGGTAATGTTTTTGCGTTTAGAGTGCTACCTAGCAATGGTGGCTTCGGAGTTCATTTTGACTCCAGCATGGCTGCCACCACTGGCCCAGTGAATAAACTTATTCCGATCAATCTTGTTAATGGCACTCCAGCTATTGGCCGCGTACAGGAGATGGAGCAGCTCGCTCAGGGTATTCTTATTCATGGTGGTTTGATTATAGTGTCTACCACTGAAGTTCGAATTGTTAAGCAGCCCAAACATAAGCTATCTCACCGTACTGACATTGAGCCTATTGCCACCTCTGGTGTCAGCTTTTTACGAGAAAAGGATACTCTTGTGCTTACCTGTATCTCAAGATCTGGCAACCTTCACTACTTTGGTCTTCCTTCTCTGAAAGAAATTTACGTGCAGAAATTGCCTTTCTGGACCAACCCAGAATATATTGGCGAGTCAATCATTCTACCTAACGGTGATATTATTGTCAGACAGGACAAAATTACTGCTGCTTTGATCAACATTTGGGGAAAAGGAATTCAGCAAAGCGACATTCCCAGCGACATTCTCTACGATGCAATGAAGATTATGCCGCCAAGACCGACTATAAGTACGATTCAATGGCTCAAGGGCCGTCCCGTGGCCACTGTGGACGATGTCGACGAGCTTCTTGGTGGGCCCAGACGTCCTCCCTCAAAATTCATGATTGAGCAAGAACAAGCACAAAACGAGCAACGCCGGCTGGTTGAAGAGAAGACTAAACGTCAGGCGAGAACCAACAGTTACAACAAAAATAACTATGGTGGCGGAATAATGAACAGCATCTCCAGCACGCTTGACAATCTTGAGGAAAGCACGAACCAGTATTTTAACACTCTAAATGAGACTGTCAAAGATGGCCAAAACAGCATGCTGAAGTCAGCTTTAAAGAACAAATTCTTTTAATCCGGTGACTCAAGTTTTTGCACTTTCATACGCTACAAGTTATTTCATGGTGACACGAATCGTTCGTAAATAATTTATAAATTTTGTTATTTAGTCTATGTTGTTTTTATTTGTTAAGTTTATACGTTGTTTAGTTTATACGTTGTCACATGATCTCACGGACTTGCCCTACTTCTTGCCCTTCCTTCAGTTTGATCCCTGGTCTCCTTTCTTTCTCCAGCCCACTATTTAAATTGAGCCAAAAAAATTTTCACGTCCTTTTTCTTTCTTCTTTTTTTTTTCTTCTTTATCTTCTATGATCAGTCCCATTACAACCAACAAAACCATCTCAGATGAGCTACATCAAAGTATTGTCAACTACCTGAGCACTATCGTGCATGAGGGCACTATTGATGGTGACGACCAGGACAGTGTGGTGGCGGCAATCGACTGTTTGTCAGACGTGTTCAAGGTGAAGCCATTTTCATCCGACAAGTCGCTCCTCACTGCCTACGCCCATTATAAGGCCGAACACAAACCATCCGATGCTGATAAAGCTAAGGCTGAAGCCAGCAAGCAAGATGGTAACCGGTTCATGGCCGCGCGCAATTACACTGAGGCTGTTGCCAGCTATTCACGTGCTATTGAGCTTGATCCCTCCAACCCTGTTTATTACGGCAACCGCTCTGCGGCGTATCAAAGCATGCGTGTTTATGACAGCGCAATTTCAGACGCAGAAAATGCTATCAAGGTTGACTCCTCTTACGCCAAGGGTTACAGCCGACTGGGGCTTGCATTGTATTTTGATGGGAGATATCATGAGTCAGTTGAAGCCTACAAGAAGGGTCTAGATCTTGAGGGCGAAAACCCATCAGCTGCCATGAAAAAGGGTTTAGAAGCTGCTTTAAGCAAGCTTCTCTCGGAGAGCGATAAGGATGCTGACGCTTCTAGTACCGAACCATTCGCATCGTCTCAAAGAGAAAACCCTAATTTCACCACCGAATCAACGTCTTCTTCAAGCTCAGGGTTTGCATCTGCTTCTAGTATCCCTGCTGAATCAGATACACCTGCTCCATCCGCTGGCCCTTCTCTTTTTGAAAACATGTTGAAGACCTACGGCCCGCTGCTTGCACAGACTGCTGGCAAGACTGATGCGGCAACCGTAGCCGGTGTCATCAACACTCTCAAGACAAGTGGTCTTCCTAATCTCCAGGATATCATGAGCAATCCTGGTGTCAAGGACTTTGCTGACGCTTTTGTCAAGACTCAGTTTTCCCCATCCAAACCGTAAGTACCTAACACACACCCACAACATTGCCTTGCATCTAGCAAAGAAAATAATTACGATCACTGCGAGCATATTCCTTTTATGATGATTACTCTTCTGCAATACTGAGCATTCGTCGGACGATAGCTTCCCACCGGTTGTGTGCCTTTTCGGACTCTTTTCGGAGATGTTTCACCAGGCACACGCTTACTGGAGGGGAGCTTCTCTGACTCAACTGCGGATAAACATTTCACAATTCACTTCTTGTCTGATTTTGGATACAGCAAGCATGATCGTGGTTACTAGATCAGGCCAATGATAAAAGATTTTTTTTCCCGTGTGTCCCCATGCTAACATTGATTTAAATTATAGGACATGAGCTGGTTAAGAATTTAAACTGTCTTGATGACAGCACAGCGTTATATATAAGTAATGAGTAAATGGAAATTGAATTTTTATTATTATTAAAATGTATTATTATTATTATTATTGTATTCAACGGGTTATTACAGGATTGTATTTTCAGCTGCAAATTCTGGAGCATGTTTAATAGAAACAAATGTGTATTGAAAAAAAAAAAAAAAAAAAAAAGGAAAAAAAAAAGCCATTACATTTTGTTGCCGCTGCCCAGCTTGGCCTGGTTTACCATGTCCATCTTGGTCATGTAGCTCTTGGTCACTGCGGGCTTGCGCACAATTTCAACCTCATCCTTGCCGACCGTGCCTGGGACTCGGATGTTCCAGTTGCGCTCGAGATGTACATGTACGTCCTTGGGCTCGACGCGCTCAGCTTTGCGGTGCTTGGCTAGGCGCACAGAGAATTTGGTCACGTTGTCGACAAACTCGTCAATGAGGTCCCCAACAATATCCTCCACCTCGGGCTCAATCATTGACCCATCCATGTCCTTAGGCATAAGCGACTTGATAAGCTCGCTAATTTTACGCTTATTGTACACTTTATCTGGAACAATGTTGGCCAGTGATGTGCCAGCTCCTCCGGGAAGTTGGCTGGCAAGACCAGAACTGGTGCTACCGCCACTAAGTTGATTGAGCGCAGCAGCAGACGGCACTCGCTTAGCATTAGCGGCATTTGCAGAAAGGGGCGGCCGACCCACCTTACCAGGACCACGCACATTCTTTGTTGTCGTCGTCTTAGGACCCGTTGTATGTTTCTGGTACGTTGTTTTGGGAGCGGGTGTCGCAGTAGGAATGGAGTTCATGCTGCCAGCACCAGACATGGCCGAGGCAGTCGGGCCAGAGGGTACGGGGGTAGAAAGAACAGATGACGACAAAGTGGCCGGAATGGATGTTCCGCTCATGGAGGCTGTTGAAGTCGCAACAGTCGGGTTAGAGGAAGGAAGAGACGCAGTCTTTTTGGCATATTTACCCGCCTGTACAAAGTTACTGTAAGTTGGTGTGGACATGCTGCTGGAGGCGGCGTTCGTAGGCGTGGTACTGGGTGGCAGACCCGGCGAAGAGTATAGACTTTGATCCAGGCCCGGTGACTGTTGTGATTTTATTGGCTCTTTCTTGATCTGCTGTTGCTGCTGCTGTGGTTGCTGTTGTTGCTGCTGTTGTTGCTGTTGTTGCTGCTGCTGTTGCTGAACACTGAGATTATGGGGCTGCTGCTGTTGTTGCTGAGGAGACTGATGCTGAGCTGGCTGCTGTTGCTGCTGCTTCACTGGTGGCTTCTTCTTGACCTGAAGCTGCTGGGTCACAGTGAGAACCATACTCTTGTACTGATCACGCTTTGTACGAAGGTTCTGCTCCTGACCACGAAGTTTCTGGCGCAATTCAGCGTCTATATTAGGGCTCTCGCGGATGGTGCGCTCGACACTAATGAGCTGGTCATTTGTCTCTTTCTCGAGCTGTTTGAACCGCTGAAGTTGCAAAGTGAGGTTCTCGGGCGTCTGGGTCTGTGCTTGTTTGTTGTAAAACGTGTTGCTGGTCAGTGAAGGCGATCCAGAATTTACGGGAGGTGGGCTGGCAGAATGAGTGCTGTTATTGCTATCCATCTGCTGCTGTTGTTGCTGCTGCTGTACCCTGAATTGAGAGTACTGCTGTTGCTGCTGAACGTTGTTAGCCATTTGCTGCGAAATGCTAGGCGATGGTGTAGCCGGCAGAGACGAAACAGGCGACACCGAATCACCGTGGCCGCCAGAGCTATTAGTATTGCCCTCTTGTTTACTTTTTTGATCCTTCACCATCTGCTCGTACTTGGCAAGCAAAACTTTGATTTTGCGAGCTTTCTCCAGATGCTTCATTTTCGCCTCCTTATCAACATTTTCCTTAGATGCCTCGCGCATCTGCGAGTTGTATTCCTGGTGGAGCGCGGCAATATGGACAGGCTCAAGCTGGGAAAGGCGGCGGACACGAGGACGCGGACCAGGTGAGTTACGCAGGGGCTCTGGATTTAAAGGAGGCGACTGTGTTGGCGGTCTTGTGCTGTTGTTGGTGCCGTTATTGTTGTTTGCGTTCATATCGAAGTTTGTTGAGCAGGACGTGGAGACAAAACGATGCGACGCGTCAATGGTGGGGAGTTGAAGCTTTAAGGCTTTCGAGTGAGTCGTGACGGAGGTGTAAAACAATGATGTATTATGTAATCAATGGTAATTTCTAAGTCAGAAATGGTATTACCTAATAGTGACTAAGAGATAAGTACGGCTGGTAAATAACATCAGTGAACGGACTTGTTAGCACTAAACATCCAAACAACAACTTGAAAAGAAGGTCAATATACACGATTTATGAGGAGTCAAATGTAATTTTCAAAGTTATATTATGTAAAATATTTCTGCATGAAGAAATGTGATTTGGGATGTGGGCAGTGCGAGTTTATGATTGTTTGAATAAGCATTTGCAAAATTGTCGAGTATAACTACAGCTGCTAAGAAACCAATACCCCTGAGTAGATGTTGTCCTCAGCTGAAAACAAACTTTTGGGACAACTAAATTTAGGATTGATGTCCCAAACAGATCACTAAGAGCGTGTGTTACAAATGAAACGCTCAACAAAAAAAGTGACTTTAACTTCTGATAGCGAAAGGATGATAAAACTGTTCTTCAATAGTGGCTTTGTAACGATTATTTTTTCTCAATTAATGTCCCGATTACAGAAATAACCAAAAAATCAATGAGTTCAATATCAGCGATTCTGTTTGTTATTGTCCTCATCATCACCCAAACCTGGCAGCCATTTTGCGCCGGATCGCTATTCATAAAGGAGGACCAAGTATGTGATCCGATGAGGACCAACATTGTAGTGTACACGGGGTTTCGGTTTACCAGACAGTATACTTTTATCCCCCCGCAACTAAGTGTTTTAGAACCCTTGCGCGCTGGCTCTGCTGCTGACAGCACAACTCGACGTAACCCGTCACTACGCGGACGGCTCAAGCACAAAGCTAAGAAAATGCCACTGAAAGGCGGCACCATCCGGCACTATTTACGGTTAACGCACTGTACCAAGGGACGTGTGGATTACGAGGGCTACGTTTCCATGCCACGCAACTCGGGGTTTGTGTGGGGCGTTGACGTGTGCGGGTTCCGAATTTACAAGAAGGGAATTTCGGAACGAGCGTGGCGGGCTGCCAGAGAGGCTGTAGTGCACACGGCTAAAGTTGTTGGAAGCCCCTGGGAGCATACAAAAAAGGTGTGGGCGTGGGTGGACATGCTGCGCACTGAGCGGCCCATGAACGACACGACAGAGGCACTGGCAGCGACCTTGAATGCGCAACAGAAAAAGGAAATTGACAAAGACCGTCTCACTAACCCGCGTCGGGGGTCAGAATGGTGCTACCGCGCTGTCCGACGCAAAAAGTATGCACTGCGAGAGGTTTCCATTTACATGCCCAACACTTTTGTTGGCGGGCTATTTCTCTGCCCGCGGTCGGTGGCAGCGGGTGGTAGTGTTGATTGCACCAATAGAAATGCAGTGCCGATTGCCCCTCTTTACGCAGACCCGGCGCTCAACAGTCCCTTTTTAGCATTTGAAACCGTCCGAGATGCTAATCCCGCGTATGGATTAACCAAGCTGTCTCGATCCCGCCGGCTGCTTTACCACACCCCCTTTGCCATGAGGCGGATTGTCAACCGAGTGGCCTATTTTTACACAAAAAATGCAGTTTCAATTGAATCATTGTTGCCATTCAATACACCAGTTGAGACTGCGGTCGGAGTTGCCAGCGAATGGCCCGCCTGGGCTCGCTCACTTGACGTGAATGAGCAGTACACATACACTAGGGGCGACTTATCATCTCTCAACGAAGCCATCACACTTATGGGGAACCTGCTACAAAGCCTATTTTCTATTGGCAGCAAGAAACTTCCGTGGGAGCGTACAAGCACTGACGACCTTTTTAGCATCAACTGGGAAAGAAACGGTGACATGATACCAGTAAATGTTGACCAATCTACCTACGACACCAGCGCAGCCCGCGAGAACCTTGGACTAGGCGCCGTTTTTGTGGAGGATATATGGCGGGTTGTGGATAATTTGAAATTAAAGCGAGACAAGGCCGTGACATTGTTGCAGCGGCTTCAGGAGCCCTTTGACGTCCTGGATATTCCTGAATAGTAATTGTACTACTAAAATCAAAAATAGGAATGGAGTCAATTGAAAAAGCACATGTGTATTCAATAGCATATAGATAATAATAAAATAATACTACTACTAATAATAAAATAATAATAAAATAATAATAAAATAATAATAAAATAATAATAAAGCAAAAGGTAAAATAAAAACTCCGACATGTACATAACAAATATAATCTACGAATAAAAGTAATTTAATAAAATTCCAAATTTATCGCTTATCCTTCTTCTCAAACAGCTTCCACTTTGAAGTCTTAGGCGATCCTGGTTCATCTTCAGCAACTGACACACTATTATCAAGTATGCTATGCTTCGAGCTAGATCTGGTGTGGCCTGAACTATTGGTGGGAACTGTGGTAGAAAACTCAAATGGCGAGCTGCCGGCGGGGCTCAGAGAAGACGGCCGACTGCTACTCATGCCATTGTTGTTGTTAGGATAGTCAAGCAAAACTGACGAATTTTCGTCGGTGTCAATGTTGCGTGTCTTGATAGTTTCATCGTTGAACGGATCACGCTTCTCATTAAGCGAGTTGGAGGAGAAAGAGTTAGCTCCAGACTCCAGTTCCTGTTCGATACCCAAGTCATTTTCAACAGACTGGTCTTGATTAGCACGCATCGCAGCACCCAGCGCCGTAAGCTCAGCGGCGTCAGAAGCCTGGTGTTTTGAATCCCTAATGAAAGATGCCCGGTCATCTTGGGCGGGCTTGTAGCGTGAGTCAGGGTTCTTGGACAACAACGCCATAGTGCAAGTAACCAAAGTGTAGATGAGCAGAATAAGCGAAAATGCAGCATTAAGGATAAAGAAAATCAAACCCATAATAGAGGAAACAGCACGAGGTTGACCAAACAACTGTGAGAAAAATAAAAAGAAAAATGCGTTGATGAGCATGATGACAGCGATGATAATGTTGATAACATTCGTCGACTTGTCCATGTACGGTTTGTAGACGCAAATACCCACAAGGTAGGCAAGCTCAATGATAAACATGGCGAGGGCCTGAGTCTTACCAGAGCTCTGAGCAAAAGAAACAAAGCATGCTTTTACAAAAATGTAGCCAAACAGGGGAATAAGGAAACCGTAAGCTGTGGCCTTGTAAGAAATGTAGAGAAAGCCGTAGCGGTTCAAAACGCGAGTATCAGAAAACAACAACAGTGCGGGCGTCTGGTGAATTTGCTCCGACTCCCTGCCAATAAGGAAAACCTTCCAAACGGACCAGCCGAGAATACCTGCAGTAAGGATAAGAAAAAAGACTGCAAGCACAATGACGGCAGCGGAGTCGCGCTGAATAAACTCCCACAAAGAGAAAATTAAAAGCGAGGGGCAGGCAATCAGTAAAATACGCAAAACTGTGCCTTTAAGCATAACACGCCAGTTGGCACGGAAGTAAATCAACCTGTCTTTCGACATGATGTTGAAACGAAGAAGTAAAATAACAATTCCGTAAAAGACCGTGAAGCAAATACAAATGGCTAGACAAATGAGCACAAAGAAAGTAAAGGCGGTAAGCACGACAGAGGTAGTCTCAATATTGGCTTGGTAAGCTACACGCTTGATACCACGGAGAACCAAAAGAGTAGGGCTGGACACGGCAGAGTCAGCAAGAACAGTACGCTTAGCAAGATGTGGTTCATCCATAAAACGTCTAGCTAGGGCATGGACGGCGTCACGGGAAGTCTCGGTAAGCTTATACATCTTGCTAATTGCCAAATCTCTTTTCTGCACAAGAATAGAGACGGTCGGGTAGATGATATTAAGAGTGGGAGTACCACCAGTGGCCTGAACGTACCAGCGGAAAATCTTTTGCATAAATTCAACTCTGATAAGACCAACTGACCAAGCAAGGTTCTGAGCCCAAGAAGAGGCAATAGGAGGGACTCTGTCAACGGCCATCATGTTGATAATGACTACAGACTGAAAGTAAGCAAAGAGCGAGACAGCGTTAGCAGCAACGTGAGCAGAGGAGAGCGAAGAACCGAGAGTGGCAACGACAGCCGACGTAAGGAGACCAATACCAGAGATAATGGCGGTAACCCACTTGACGGCGACGTGCTCCACAGTTTTAACGTTGGTGAGGTCAGCCTGAATACAAGCAAGAAGCGTGTGGTTTGCATTCTTGACACGGACAATACCAGTAATATCAATGTCAGGAATGGTGTAGGCCACACCAGGAATGCTATCGATGACAGATTGGGAGAGCGTGTAGGTTGAACGAATATCAATATCACCAGAGACTAGAGGGCAAAGAGAGCCAATGTCAATGTCGGGGTCACAAGGGTTGATAGACTCAGTAATAATCTTAATGCCATAGGCGTACACGTCAATCTCAGCGTAGACGTAGCCCTGAACGTCGGAGGTGATGGAGACGTCGTAGCTGATGGTAGCGTTGTCGGGAGTAAAAGTGACGTCAAAGTGGTCGGCACTGAGAAGCGAGTTTTCCATGCATGTGAAGAGCGACGAAGCCTGGAGAATGCGTTCCGCAGAGGCAACGGAAGCGGACAGCAAAAGCGCCGGCACCGCAAGGCGGCGAAAAAAGGACGAAGAAAGCAACATGGGTGATGTGTGCAAAAGACGCAATGTTGCGGATGAAAAATTTTTGTTGTTGTTGTTGGGTAAAAGGTCAATAAGGGGATGTGGTTTGAGTAAAAATATCACAAAGCAGATGTTGTAAAAAGAGGATGTTACCGCTTCAAGGGGTGGAAAGATCGATGCTTTTGAGCGAAAGGGGGGGTCGGAAGACGAGCACAAAAACAACAGTCGGATGCAAACCTGATATAAAAGCAGATGGCTCTCGGAAAAACGAAGATAAAGGAGACACAGAAGGAAAAGAGAGAGAAAAAAAAAGAAAAAAACCCTGATGAGCGGGAAAGAGGAGCAGCCAAAGAGTTTAATATATAAATATAAAAATTTATATACAAAAAAGACAGATTTCACAAGAAAAAAAAAAGAACCAAAGAAAACCCAAAAAAGAACTAAAAAAAAACCAAAAAAAACCAGAAAAAAAGAGGGTTGATGTTAGGAAATGAAGGGTTTGGGTTACGCGTAGTTTTAATTTTCGTTAAAGTTGAATGTTAAAAATAGCTATTATTTCTATTATTTCACATAGTGATGTAGGTTGCAGCTATAGACAATAATATAACGTGAATAAGAGAATATTATTTCAAGGGCAGACTATGACGACAAAAATAGATATCCATAAACCATGTAGAAGCTTTCATACGGAAAACCACCAACAACTTGATGATATCAGACGGCTTGGACCTGCTTTAGGTGCGGGTTTAACAGCGTGCCGACAATGCTGCTCGGCTTCAAAGGGCACCACTCCTCCAGCACGAGACGGTTCTAGAAAAGTCACAATGAGCCAATCCTAAGCCCATCACTTATGCTTGGCGAACTAAGACTTTCGTTGAACCCGAATTAACTGGCAACGCCGGACATTGGAGATAAATACGCATTGTGGGCGGCCATCCGGCCCCCACCGATCGCTACCAATAAATACCAGTGCACTGCAACCAACTGGAGACTGGTGAATTGCGTCCACTATGAATATAATTACATGAGAGATTTGCACAGCAAGCGGGGGGTTTGCCTGTGACAAGTTGCCATCTCTTTCTGGTCAGAAAGCACACATGTCCAACTCACGAAACTTTGAACTTAGCGAGCCTATCATGGAAATGTTTGAATACGGTGTTAATTAGTGTGAACCTTGACCACTACGGTAATCTAACTCTTTCTTTCCCCCCCAGAAGCTGGTTTCCGCCACTTTTGATTCAAATGTTATTATAATACAAGGGGCCTTTGCGTAAGAACTGTTACTAGCTTAGCTCTGTGAACAGTGCAGTGGTGCTGCCGACAAGTAGAATATTAGGCTGTCGGCCTTTTGTTTAACTCACCTGGTTGAGATTAAAGAATTATCATCAGGAGGCGCAGGACCGGCTTAACCGTTTAAATTTAGCCTGGTTTTGAGCAACTGAAAAATCTCTTTTGTTTAAGCAAGCCAAACAAGGCGCATCAAAGTTAAAAAACAAAAAAACAGAAAAAACACAAAAAACAAAAAAAACAAAAAAAACAAAAAAACCTTATATTTTGTCTAGGTTGTTGACATGATATAGCATATAACATATATGGCATGAGTTTTTTAGACACATCTCACAAGTCTCATTTAGTATCACGTGTCAACCGTTGCTAATGGCGTTTCATCCCCAGTGACATCACCAACTCACCCCAACTGCCCCTTCTCTCAAACCTCCCTTCCATCCTCCTTCCTCTGTAGCGCTGCCTACTCGTCACGACTCTCCTGCACCATGACCACCACTGGTCCGATGCTCATTCTTCCGCCTATTCCTGACTCACCACCCCCTCCATCGACTCGTACGGTCAACGACCCCGCTGCGCGTCTACGCTGGGCCATTGTCAACGACAACCTCTCCCTCGTCACTCGCATTGTTCGTCGCTACCCAGATCTTCTTCAGCAGCGCGACCCGGCCAACGGGTGGACGTCTCTGCATTATGCTGGCTACTATGGTCACTATCTAATCTGCGTTTTTCTTATTAATCAGGGCCATGACAAGGACGAGATATCGCTCGACTTTGACCGCAACACTCCGCTGCATTTGGCAGCACAGAAGAACCAGGAACAAACTGTTCACTACCTCGCGCAGCATATCCGCCGGTGTCTCGACTGGCGAAACGATCAGATGGAATCGGCGCTGATGGTGGCAGCCAAAATGGGCCATCAGCCGTGTATCACGCTGCTGCTTGATTTCGGTGCGAACGTCGACCTGCCTGGCCCCTCTGGCAACCGCGCTATTCACATTGCAGCGGCCTACGGGCACATTAAAGCGATACGAACGCTAGTGGACCGTGGGGCGGACACGTCAACTTCCAATTCTCTGGGATTCACTCCGCTGCACTACTCACTATCATACCAGGTGCATGACTACTTACAGGCCTTGATTGCTGATAAGAAGAAGCAAAAAACATCAGCAGTGCCGCCAACGTCACCCGGGTTTACATTTAAGTGGAACAAGTCGACGTCGCCGCCAGCAAGCACATCTAGTAGTAATACAACAACCACTAACAATAGTACAAACAATAGCAGCGCTAACCTTAGCGCGGGATCAATCAGTGGTAGCGCTAGCGTGGCTACAAATAAGCCGTATCCGCTGCATCACTCATCAACAATATTGAACGTACCAGTTGTTGCCAAACCGCAGCATTCGTATAAGTCACAGCAGCAGATGCCGCCGCTAGCGGCGGCACCATCACTGGCCCCGGTTAGCCAGACGAGCTTGCCGACATTTGCGCCAGCAAACCGCATGAATCCAAACAGCCCGCGTAGCGACTCGCCGTCTAATGGCTCATCCTCAGCTGATAATGGCAAGAGTACTAGCACCACCACTATGCTGAAATCGCCGCTTCCGTTGACGAAATCACCTTCATATAAGGCTGTCAATTCGCCGATCCCTGGCATTGAAGTCTTACGCAAGGAACCAGTCAAATCTTCCAACTTTTCCATGCCATTACCGCTTCCTTTGCACCAGCAGCCTCTGCCACAACAAAAACAGCCACAACCAGAGCAACAATTGCAACAACCACAGCAACAACCACAACAACAAAAACAACAACAAAAGCCAACGCAGCATCAACATCACTCTCATCATCAGCATCACTCGGGGCAGAAGCCGCACATCGCGCCGACTGTTGGGGCTAAACCCCCTCCCCCGCCCATCAAACAACACATTCATGCAAGCCCACCGCAGCAACCGACAGTAAAACCGTCGCCAAACCATGCAGGCTCTAAACCGGTCCTAAATGTCAACACCATCATTAGTAACCGCAAGGGCAGCATCAGTAATGGGAACCCATCTAAGAGCACTTCAAGTAGCAACCCATACCCATATTCGCAGCCCTACCCGCTGGCTCCACCGCAGTACAGCAGCATGGCTAAGGCCGCTGCCGCGTCTTCATCATCTTTGGTGGATAGCAGCAATAAGAATCTAGGGGTAAGCAGCCCTAGCAGTGGCATCACCAGCAGCTCAGCCAGTAGTAATACGCTGCGCGGCCAACCGCCGCCGCCACCGCCGCCGCCGCCACCAGCAATGCATCCCGAGCATGTTTATAAATTGAGTTTATACAATCAGGGGAATGGCCAGAATTCGTCCAACAGCAGCAGTAGCAGCAGCGTTTCTACTGGTGGAAGCGCCGGGGCCCCGCCTAGCCACCGCAAGCCGTCAATGTCTAAAAAGCCACCCATTCCTGTGCCGCCCGTGAAGCCTCCACATCTGCATTCAGTGCCATCTTCGGGGAATAGTCTGGGCAGCTCGGGTCGTACCCGGGTGCTAGATGTCAACGTGTCAACTGGCCGGCGGCCCTCACGAAACTAGTCGATAGCAGTCAGTTTGCGAATATTAGAATAGATTCTTGTTTTGGCAAATTTATCGTCACGATGAAATTACATGGGTGTTTTCAGAAACGGCATATCCATCTCCATGTTTATATACTGTATAATCTTGTACCATAAAAACACCACTTATATTTATATTTTTTTTGTACTAAAAGTCAAAACTGTCAATTACCACGACCACATAATGTAGGTATGAGGAAGAAGGCCCTGCTGGTCCCAGACTTGGAAAATAGTATTTTTTTTATTCCTTTCTAATCGCTGGTCAAATTGTTAGTTACATAGGAGAAAAACTGTAATAATGGTCTTTAACTTGTTTTCAAAAAATCTTTTTTTTTTTTTTAATTTTTTTTTTTTTTTCATTTTGTTTTGATTGAATACATGTACTTGTGTAACAGCCCTTGGGGCTACTTGGAATAGGACCGGATCACCAATTCTACCGGCCTTTTGGAGAAAATAAGTAATAATAATAATAATTTTTTTCTTTCTTATAAAACAAAAATGCCATGTAAAGAAAACACGAATTTCTCAAGTATTTTGTCTTTACGAGATTGGCAAGATCATGTCAGTGTGCATTATAAGTTTAGTTATTTAATGGCGCTGAATTCTTCATAAATAATTCCATGCGTCAAGGGAAACCTGCGATACACAACACCCAGTAGGTGGATACTAGAGATTGACATTCAGTAAAAAAAAAAAAAAACCTTATCAAAATGCTCTAATTAAGCGAGCCATGAAGCACAAAAGTCGCCAGGAATGAAAAAAAAAAAAACCCTAGCAGTTATATATGAGGGTATTACAGTTTTCTTGGATACACAAGTTGTAGGAGTTAACTCTGAGCAACCTCCAAAATATACACTCAAATCGGAATAGCCCAATCTCACGGGCTGAATCCAATTCTGTGCCATCAAATGTCCAAAAATAAAAATAAAAAAAACAAACCCTCTTTGAACACGTTGAGACCGTTTACCTTATCAGTCTCATTGAGTATTAGAGCTACATACTTTTTTTTTTTTTTTTTTTTTTTTTTTTTTTTTTTTTTTTTTGTTTTTCCAAATGTATTTCTTTTTTTTTTTTTAATTAAAT
>Ga0160505_100286_pt1 | contig 33203 bp, 21 predicted proteins | sample DIDeMG_FD_108225 | JGI IMG/M metagenome (GOLD analysis project Ga0160505, IMG submission 108225) | Enriched chicken feces microbial communities from UW Madison campus, WI, USA - DID2874_E49_Stillage MG | ecosystem: Host-associated > Birds > Digestive system > Large intestine > Fecal ... | reverse complement strand
TAAATAAATAAATAAATAAATAAATAAATAAATAAATAAATAAATAAATAAATAAATAAATAAATAAATAAATAAATAAATAAATAAATAAATAAATAAATAAATAAATAAATAAATAAAAAAGACCCAGATTTGGGGTCCATCTGTGATTATACTAAATCTTGCTTGGAGTAGTAATACATGTTTAATGATTTATTGATCAAGGTTACACCCTCATTTATCTCTTGAACCAGCCCTTTCTATCCTCTTTCCATTTCTTAAGGGGTGGCATTTTCAACACCCTGGAGTTGTAATGGAGGCTATGTTACGATATCCCTTTCTCAGTTATTCTCTGAAAACAGCAATAAAAGCAGAAAATCTAAGACATAAAAAAAAGACCTGGCTCCGACCTGCACTGGGTGGAATTTAATCAAAATATTGAATTTATTTATGATACCATAGGCCAATATAGTTTTCTACAAATTATCTCAAATTTTTCATATCCCTCAGATTGGCTTTAGTAATGTGGGACTGTTTTTTGTGTTATTATGGTAGAGAAATTTAGCTCACATACTGTAGATTTGCAAATCTACAAGTGATGGTTAGGAGATTTTTCCCAAAATCCCTATATCGGACCGGTTAGCTGAAAGCAAATAATCTTAAAGTTTTATAATAACAAGTCGGTTTATTGTCCTAATATCTAAAAGTTGTAAAAGAAAAATCTAAATAAAATAACCAGGGTATAAAAGAAAACATCTAGTTCTGGAACACTTTCCTCTGCGAGGCCCATCAAGCAGTCATCCTAGGTGGTATTGGGGCTCCAACATTCAATGCCACCGAATTCTCCACGAATTCAACCCTCGTGTTAAGAGAGATCATTCGAGATCACCACTGCAGTCTGTTGTGTCAGTGGGAGGCCAAGCTGGTAAAAACTTAAAAAGCTTTGTTGTTGAGCTGACTATCATTCGAGTAGATGCGGTAGTGAGTCGAGGAACTTGACCACCGCTTCAAGGCACCTTGAGGGCACTCAGATCGACTTCAGGGGAATTTCTTCTTTCAGATATCCACGCCCAGACTTACAGGGAACACATTCCTTCAGGAGGTGATCAACAGACTGATAGCATTTGCAGCTGTGGCATTTTCTAAGACACTCGCTCTATTGAAATAGTATGCTATTTTACTCGTTCAAGTTCTAAATATGAAACCATAATCAAGATTTGTATATATATAATTCTGAAACAAATCTACAAGTTTTCAAAAAATAGCTACCTCGGTATTTTCAGACTTGGATTTATTCCCAGAATGTCCGGGATGGATATATTATGGTAGTCATAATTAGACTGCATTTTTTTATGGTTGGAATTAGCTGCCAGTAAATCAGTATCAACCTCGTCGGCTTGCGACCTTTTAATTTTGCAAGGCTGGAACTTTGAAATCTACTTTAGAGTATCTTGCAGCCAAGTTACTGTTCCTACCCGTAGCGATTTGCCAAAAAGAAATATTTCCCTACGGCTCTCGGTTTAGGCGTAAGAACCATAGTAAATATCAGTTAAAAACTTTGTTGTCTACTCATTCATTTAGTTTATAAACCAATACATTCAGAAGAGACTTGAAAAGTAGAATACTAGTCATTTAAAATAATTTAATATGCCAACATATGTAGATTTTAATAATGACTTTTTTGAAAGCCTTAATAATCATCTATCCGTTGCAGCTTTTGATATTAGAACTGGGCAGTCTGATAAACTACTTTTTTTGAGCAAGCTAGATAGACTGATGTGCCCTGTGAATAATGAATATCATATCCAAATATTCTCCAATTGCAACAGAGCTCGTGTGTAGGTGAAGCCTCTTACTAGTCTTGTGAAGTAGTCAACATTTTAAGTAGCATTAAAAGAAAACATATAGTCTGTTCTCGGCTTACTTCTATACTAAAACAACATATTCAGCAATGATTTGAGTGATGTTACTACAAAATTAACAATACCAAGAATAACCAACTCAATAAGGTAAATTTTCAAAAACTTCATTAAAGATGACTACCGACATCTAAGGGATTTGATAATTACTCAGTTGGTACGTTCATATATAAGGTTCTAAATCATTGGGGGTTTCACTCGATGCTTTAGCTGTGACGTTGGAATTTCAACATACACTTTAACGCCTATATATAAAAGGAATGAATCCTTTGAGCTCTCAGTACCTTCACATATATCTTCATATGTACTGTAAACTACAGCAATGAAATACGGAACATCTTATATTAAATAGTTCAAAGAATTTGCCTAACTTTACATTTCAGTCCGACTCAGCGGTTTCCAAGAAAACGGAATGCCATAGCTGACTCAAGAAAAAAAAAATAGACAAATGTTTCTAATTATATCTACGTGATCTAGATAAATAATCAGTGTCTTGTCCTTACATCAAATAGTTACAAACAAAACTATACAACAAAATGACATATAAAGAGGTCATGAATTACAAATCATTTGTCACTATGATATTGGCAAGGTAGCTGTGCCAACACATATTATAAATTCAGATGTTTAATGGGACCGAATTCTCCATGAATGATTCCCTGTTACGAAAAATCTGCGATAACCTATAAGCTATTCTGAATATTAGGTGTACTAAAATTTGTACGTTAAATGTTACAACCGACTTGATATAAATTCTTTAATCATAGTCTCCATAAGGTAGAAGTCAGGTCTAAAAGCACCATATAAACGCACACTCAACTTTTCTCTTATGTAATCAACCTATTTGTACTCTAGAGCCCTTTGCCGCTATTGCCTTGTATAATAACCAAAGCAGCTAAGCTTGATTGTTTCGAATGCTAGCGCATCCTATTTAGTGATAGTGTGTACCCAATAGTCTCAGTACCAGCCTAGTTGATAATTTTTTTTCGGCCCCTCAGAGTTAAGTTTGCTTTATGTAAACCTTCTAAGACCAAAAAAAACTTAAACCGTTCCACAAAGCACACCTTATTTCAATATTAATAAATCCCAGGCATTATATAGAATAATAGAAAATTGGTTGATTACTTGAACTACTAAAATCAAGAGCTACTTACAGCAGCACTCTTACCAACAATCCATTTTATTTGAAATGACTGGGATCTATACGTTAGCCAAAAGGTTTCATCATAAAAAACAAATTAAAAGAAAATACGAGTCTGCTTGTCTTAGCCGAGCCAAAGAAATGTGCAGGTCCTGTTGTAGATGTAGATAAAATAAAAATCTCTTTAGCCTATCTTGTAAAACTGATGGTTATTAAAGCTTTTTATTTAATTAAACTAGCCCTTATGACAGTCACTGAGCATACTTTCCAGTTTCAAAGCAAAAGTTTCAACTAGCCATGAGCCTAGTTTTCCCAAATTGTTAGGCTTCAAAAGACTAGTGGGTATTTAAAACGAGAACATAGAGCTAAACTTACCAAACTTGACGACGGAGCCACCAATCTTTTTGCGTCGTTGAATTTCTTTATCTATCATGGGCTATAAAATTTTTTAGATAAGTATAGGGATCCGTTGTCTAGCTAGACACTGGTTCTGTCATATAATAAAGTTGTTCAAAATCAAATTCTTTAAATATCATTTACAGAACTTTTGCTAAACGGAATAGCGCTAAGCTTATATGCATACCATTTGAAGATAGTTTATGACTATCGAATGCTGAGTATAGTAATAATATTGAGAATGCTTTGTTTGCCAAGATAATTAATATAAATATATTGAGACTACGCTTTTATATAAGGCTCTTGTCGCAGTATTTACTGTAAGATATCTACATGTTACGCCAATCCATATAACTGATTGATGTATGTCAAACTGTTCTTGATACACCTACACTGTCACAGTAATGAGGAGTATTCATTTCTAACCATAGAGCAAGTCATCGAAGTTTGTATAATTCAATCTGGAGCTTAACAGAGTTCAAGGCAACAAAGTGGGTGATTAAGCCTAGGCGTGGATTTCCCAAAAAAAAAAATGACATCACGGCTACATCTCTATGTGCTTGTTCCATTATTTAATCGAATGCATTGTTTCTTCCCAAACTTCTCGATTGTCCAAAGAGTATTTGACGTTTGCTCAAAATAATTATTTGTAAATCACTAATTTTTTCCATAAAAGTTTTCTTTGTTTTAGTGATTAATGTTTAACGTTCAGAGCTTTTGTTTTAAAAAGCACTTGTTTACTTGTTCTGGTGTCTGTGCGCGATTCTTGTCTGGTACCTTTTGACAATCTCTTTGATCACTTTGTAAAAAAAAACTCCCGGCAGCAGTTTAGTTTTGGGTATCAATCATGCACTCAGCAACCCTAGCTAGCATTAAGTTTCCCATCAGATACTAAGATAACACAACATGCTATGTTTAACAGCAGCAGTTATATGCTGGAGAGTTATCATTATCCAACCATGGAGTAGCCCTTCGGCATTAACATGCTTTTGAGAAAATCTGTTCATGTACTAGGATATGTGGCCGCGCAAATCCGTAAGTAATAAATGTAAAAGAAACTGTTATTTGAAGACAAGTGAAATAGTCTCAGTAAAACCAAGAGGTTTTCAAATCCAGCAACGATAAAAAAAAAGAGCAAGGTTTCAAGAAATAAAATTCAGTTTCTGTCAACAGAGCCAAGCTCAGGTCAATACAGGTTGATACTAAAAAAACAACCTTGGGATATTTTGCTTTCTACATGTCATTCCATGCCCAAGTCTCCAAGTTCTCGTATACATTAAGGAGGCTATTCAGCATACGCTCAGATAAACTATCTAGTTTTTAACATGATAGTTGCAATGTTTCAAAGCTTAATTTACTTTTGTGAGACTGGAAAAACGCACAATTTGAGAGATATGCTAAATGTATCCCAAAAGGTTTGGATATAAAAAAGTGCCCTTTGACTGCTTTAACATAGAAAAGCTCAAACTTAGAAGATAAACATTAAACAAAAACCGAACTTTTACTGTTCAAAGTGTCAATCGATTTTCATGTAACACCCAATACTTAATATCACGAAGGCTGAGAGTCACAAACCACTGGTAGTAAATACGTAGCCTAATAAAGTCCACTGTTCTGTTTTCCTACAAAGCATAGTTTAAAACATTCAAGTTAGCCTATCTGTTCTACATCTAATTAGTAACTAGTTGGGAGGTATTGAGAACCAAACCTACCATGTAGGCTAACAACTAGAAAACCTTGAAATTTTCATCCTTGTGCTTTAGTATTAGGGCTAAAATGAACACACAAACTTTCTTGTTAATTCAAGTAAATGCTTCACCCATAAAGGTCCCATGATATCCCTGCGCTGACTTTGGGACCAATATGTACTATTTGCAATTAATTGAATAGAAAAATAATATTGTCAGAATTCTTTTTAGGTTTTTATTTCAAACAAAATTTATTTCTTTATCATTTAACATGTTTTGTGAGTATTGAAATTAGTGGCAGAAGCAGCAGTACTCTCATCAAAAAAAAAAAAAATGAAAATATGAACATGAGTATTTGGTAACAAGAATACAAAGACTTATCAGTCGTCAGTGAGATTTTCCATTAATTACCGCTTAAACTTGAAAAGCAAGGCAGTCTAGGCTTTTAGACCAGCCAGTATCATATTACTTTATCTAGCGGAAGAAAATAGGCAGTACCGAAAATCCACATCAATCAGTAGGTGTCTCATAATAAAAGTTTGACATAAAGCGCAATAGGTTTGCTTTGGACCGATCACGCCAAAGAAAATAATGAAAGCTTAAAATTTCAGTCTGTTGATGGATATCAAATGTACAGACCAAGCACTTTAGATTACTGACAATGCATCTAATGTTGCCATGCTTTTAGGAAACAGCAGCCTTTTGTTTTTTGGTTGAAACAACAACATGAAAAGCATTTTTAAATTCACAAGTTAGCATGACAACATGAGCTGGATTGGAGATCTTAATGAGAAACATATTTCAATATATTTGAAGCAACTTGAGCCACGTGAAAGCTTATAGCTTTAACCGCTAGCCTTACTAAATGCATCAAACTTTTTTCTTGTCATATAATTATTGCAGCATTTAAAAATTCAGCAGCATTTTCTCGTACATAATAAATTTAGTGTTGCGGTAAAAATAAGTCTTCAAGAAAGATACAAAAAGAAAGCTTTTACAGACTTGATTTCATCTGCCCTTATTTAGTTCTTTTGAAAAACTGAGAACTTCAAAAGTTGAAAACAAAGATGTATAAGATTCACAATCAAATGTTGAGCTTAGAATATTGAGGTAGAGTAATGTAGGTGCAACCAACCCACTTTTGCAGTGAAACCAGAAAGATGGAAACTGATGTCTAGTATTTGTTGTCGCGACTTCTAAGACCTTGATCTGATCACTGTGCTAAGTTAACTACGGTAGGTTTGCTTAATAAAATAATATTCGTATTAACCCACGACTATTCAGATAAAATTCAGATATGTAAATTTATTTCTGTTCATACTAAGCAAATATACAACCCATTTTATTTTTTTTAAACTACCCATAGGTCTTGATCCTTTACAAAACTATAGGCTAAAATCTCTAAGAAGCAGATGTTGGAAAGAACGTTAGGCTTAAGATGCATTTTCGTTCTTATTCTAGCATTTACATCATGAAAATTCAAGATTATTCTAAATATCCGTATGATTTTATAATTCATTTTTTGTAGGTAATCAAGAGGTCACATCGTACAGAGGAACATGTGCCGCTAAATACTTACTTTATATACTAAGAAACAAAAGCAAGAACTAAAAAAGGAATAACATTTTAATAAGAAATTAATATGTTTCGTAATTTGAATATATGCTTATTGTAACTTTGTCACTAATGCCTTGTGGTTAGATTATCATTCTAGCACGAGCCTTGAAACTCTAAGACAAAAGTGATAACCCTAGGTTAAGAGCCATCTCATAGAAAACCTGCCAAACCAAGAAGATTTTAGCTCCCATATGACCTACATAAACGACTGAGGTAAATATGTGCCTACATATACCGATGTAAGTACTCGCTCAAAACTGGTTAAGCTATCCTGCTTGCTGTACCATTTCTTTCTCTCATTGAATACTTACTCCAACTAAAAAGAAGTTGTTTCTTTTGACGAAGGGTATTCTATTAACTGGAGCAACTACCATAATACTTTAATATAGATCTGGGCAGAGAGAGAGCTGTAGCATACCGAATTAGACCTATGTCAGATGTTGATACACATATATCTATAAACTATACGCTAGATTTATAGATACCTCAGTCCGTATTACTTGGACATTTTTACGGTGCTAAGCATTATTCCAAATCTGAGAGGTCAAAGCGAGAGCTATGCAATTATAAATAAATACCTAATGACTATATAATGAACAACCAGCTGCTTTTCCAAAGCTCTAAATCTATCCTACCAACCCCTGATGATTCTTTTTAAATAGCAGTTAAATCTTTCAAACTACAGTTCTATCGTATTGAAATATCCAATTCTCAGATATTCTAGACTCTGCCCCTATTATCAAATGTAATGCTGATGTCAAAATGGGGTTCCAAAGTAGGTGCGTAAAGTCCTCAGAATGAATCTCGAGTCCAAAACATTCTTCAAAAAATCATTTGAGTGAGGGAAACTGGCTTTAGTTCTTAATCTCAGCATTATTGTAATGACTTCTAAATTTTTGTGTAGTAGAATATAGGCTCGAGCTCAAATAAGCTCTAGTCTACAGTAACTAGACTAAAGCTGTCAATATCTAGGCTAAATTTTTTAGTTTGGAAAGTTAACTACTTTTGAAATGTAAAAATGGAGATCATGATAGGCTAGACGCGGATAGAGTTGTCTCGAACATCGAGAAAATGACTTTTCCAGCCTCTGGCCAATGCCAACATGTAGGATTCCTTAATGGTTTCTCAACTCCTTTCTAATATGCACATGCAATGCTACACATGTGCAATGTTGGAATTTACAGTGCTGCTGTGGGTAAACGAAAGCACACTTTATTTTACTTTTTTTATTCTTGGTTTTCAGTTAGACCTCAGACGTTAACTCGATGCATATCATGTACCGAAATTGTAGCCTAACCACCCATGGTATAAGTTTAGCGATACGATACATTGGCGATTCGAAATGCCTAGCCTTCAAGAAGATCCATCAACTTTAATATTGGGAATTCTGCAAGAACTATGCTTGGAGACTGATTTGCGGCATACAAGCTACATTTTATTTATTAATTACACAAGTCAAAGGATCCTCTTTACCTAACATTGGTCTATGCCGTCGAAGAGTAAAATGTAAATTCTGAACTAATAGCTCTGGTCAGGAGCCAGGTTCGGAGACAAACCGCAAGATGGTACCCATTTGTTGTTGAATTAGGGGATACACAGGACCATAAGCTAAGTAGGTGTGACCTCTCTAGGTATGTTATCGTGTGTCCATTTTTTATTATTGACCAGTTACAACTGCCTTTTGTCGAGCTTCTCAATGTTAAGATGAATAAACAAGAAGCTGTGGGATCTTCATCTTCATTCGATTAAACGCAGAAATAAGTGGAGAGTAACCAGAAAAAAGATCTTGTGTCGATCAGAATCCGATTTCTCGAAGGGATAGTTGCTGGTCAACTAAGCAGGCTTTTTTTTTTTTTTTAAGTAGGCTTAAAACGCTGGTCAGTGGCCTTAAATACAAAGAGATTCAGAAAAAAAGGAGAAATCAATTCATAAGCTAATAAACAAATATTAAAGGCCTTTCCAAAAACAAAAAATGGTCATTACTAATTTAGGGAAACCAAACCGAGAAAGAGAGAAAGAGAAAGGGAAAAGAGAGAAAAAAAATTTCCCAGAGCACAAGCAGAAGCCGCGGAAAATAAATAAATAAATAATGGAGGGGTTGAAATTAGTCCAACACCATGCTGATCAATTTTCTTGTAACAACGTTACTATTAAGTGATGTGGAGCTCTCAATTAACTGCTGCTTGAAGTAGTCCTGGAGACCAATAAAGTCCTGCAATACTGGCCTGCGCATGGAAAGATAGAAGTGACCACCAAGCACGAGAGGGATATGGAGTTGATGGGAACGGGAACTCTTAACAAATTGAAGAAATTGTGTTTCTTGCTCTGCGTTTAACTGTAATTCGTCTTCGATAATGTTTTCGGTCATAGTGGCAATGAGCGTGAGCAGCTCCCAGATTTGCTCATTAGAATGATCCGCCAGGCTTTGGCTGAATAACTTGGCAGTGCAGTCACGGACATTCCCAACAACTGGGCGGTTTGCAGGGTCCTTGCGAACATCGGGGTCTTCGAGATTTATATCAACATCTCTTTTGGTGACGAACTGATATAAACTCTGGATACGAGCTAGAAAATGTTCATCTTTTTCAGAAACAGGCAAAAACAGAGTCGTGTTGTCAGCTGTGATGAGTTGGAAAATGGCTCTAAGAAGCCTATAGTCGTTGCCAATCCTAAGTTCTTCTAATTTTCCGACGCTACCTTCATCGATTGAAAGATTATCGAGGTTAAATTTAGGGCAGAGGACTAAAAGCATTTGGCGAATTGCTTCTAGTGTAGCAATTTGTTGGCCAATAGTAAAGGTACTGTTGTATGAAGGGTCGCTTCTGACTGTGGTGCCACCGCTATTGGCAGGGATGACTACTGTTCCGTTACCATCCATAGGGAGACCACATGAGTGAGCAAGACCGAGAATTTGCATTCCACCAAACCTTGAGGTAGCAAAAATGTCATCTAGAAACTTCGCAATATGAATGTGAAAGTTTTTCTCAACTAAATCCCAACTGCTGCACTTTTCATCTTCAAACCCGCCAAAGGACCGGATCTTCTTGGGGTCTTGTTTGGTGTAGGCACCAGTGGCTTCAACCTTGCGCTTGCCACTGCTCGTAGAACCCTTCATGTCGATTGCGGCAGCTGCATCCAAAAGACTGTTGATAGTCATTTTGTTGCGCGGCCCTGCCGAGCCTGGAGAGGACTCTGGTGAGTGCTGAATGGGAGGCGTAGTGTTGACAGTACCCGTCGATGGGCTTCTGGACGCAGCATTAAAGTTTGTATGATCCACTGAGATATTAACTGGAACGAGCTTTTCTTGTTTGATTGAAATCATGCTAACATCCGAGCTTTCCGCCGTAATTTGCTCGTTCCCAGCCTTTCGCGTCCGGCGATCGGAGGTCACTTTGAAGACAGGATCATAGCCTAAGCATACCCTTTTTGATTTGTCGCAATTGTAGCAGGTCGGATGTCTTTCATCGCACTACGTAGAAAGGAAAAATTTTGTTAGTACAGCTGTAAGTCAGAAAAGCAAAAAAGAAAAAAACAAAAAAAAATAAAGTTTCCCCAACCAACTGTGTCTGCTCTCTTTTGGGAACAAAGAGACCACAAAGATAGTAAAAATTCCTGAAACAAAGAGTGTACTTACCTTAATGCGACGTTTTCTGCAAGTCAAACATCCAGTTTTGGTTCTTCTTTTAATTTCCCGTGAGGATGCGATGTCAATTAGCTGGTGGTTGCCATGAACACCACCCATTTCAGCCCCTCTCATTTGATAATCTGAGTAATACAGATGGGCTTGCTGGAGACCGGGAGGTGGGGGATACATGCTTCCTGCAAGTGGTTGGGGAGGGCCTTGGGCCGGATGCTGCTGGTTTGCTGGCATGGCAAATTGATGCGGACCAGGCATTTGTGGGTTTCCCACCATAGGCGAAAACCCAGCAGAATGCACCATGTTCAGCGGAGGCCCATGTATCGGGTAGGGCATGGGAAATGGTCCTTGCTGACTGTGAAAATTTTGATGCTGGTAGTATGGTGGTTGGTAAGAACCAGTGGGAGGAGGGGAGTACTGCTCGTTTGGTGGAAGTTGACTCGCGTATATACCGGAGTGCGAGTGCGGCGGCGGCATGGGCTGACGGTGTTGATGGTGCGGATAGTAAGGATGAGTGCCGCCATTGATGGGTAGAGGACGGTGTGTTATTTCCGGATGGTTTGATGAAACCTGGTTAGGGCCGATTGGATGGCCAGGTGGATAAGGCTGGTACTGGGGATGATTATAGACATTTGGTGGCTCTTGATATTGAGGATATGGGTACGTTTGTTGTGGATGTTGAAGACCTGAACGCGATATCTGAACATGTTGGTGTTGTGCCTGACCAGGTGAGTGTTGGCGTTCAACAGAAGGCTCTACAGTCATGGATACTACCGGTTGTTGTCGAGGTGAAGATCCAGTTGCTAGAAGAGGGGGCGGCGGAAGCTCTCTCGAATTGCCGAGAGACGGTGATGTGCTCAATGAAGACATCAGCGGAGGTAGTTTAGAAACAGCATGGTTAATACTTTTAAAGGAGGGCAGTGTGGAAGTGTTGTTGTTATTACTGTTGTTTTTTGTCATCAGGAATGGTGGTGGAGGAGAAAGATGCCTGCTATTAACTCCGTTTGTGTTTCTGTTACCGTGGGGAGCCGTGACGGGGGTTACACGCGAGTTGATGTTACTGTTTTCAGGTGACCGCAAAGCTCCGTTAGTTGTTCCCCACCTGTAGTTGGGTGTCGGAATGTAAGGATCGTTGGTGATGACTGCAACAGCTGGTTGACTTGGTATCTCAAAGGTAGTGTTAGACTCTGTGTGTTTAGAGATTTGGGGCGAGCCTGAATTTGATGCGGGCTCTTGAACCTGCGGTGAGCTTGCAAAGTTATTTAGAGGGGGTAAAGCAGGCCGGTCTGAGGTCGGAGTCGAGACAGGTGTATCTATGCTATCGTAAATCTCTGGAATTTGAGGTTCTGGAAGCTTACTTGCAGCTGACTTGGTGGCTGTGAAAACCGGAGAGATCTGAGCGTTAAGCAATGAAGATTTAGATTTCACTAGTTCTGATGCGGGAGGAAGTCGAGGTCTACTGTTCGGCTTGACAGTGTTCATTGCTAAGCAAGTTGTTCATAGAAATAGGATTGACTAGGGCGCAGAGAGGATCTATGAAATATTGCTGAGAATATTTGGAGGATTCTAAGCACAGTCAATCTAATAAGAGGTGATGCTAGATGGGTAAGGTAGATAAAGACCACTAACGGGTTGTGTTGATTGAATTTGCTTTCGCCGACAGAAGTAGGTTGGTGGAGAAAAAATTAAAAAAAAAGATTTTTAAAAAAAACCAAAAGAAGACACTTTTTAAACCTTTGGCAGATAGTCAATATATATACATGACTATATCTTCAATCGTGGTCATCTCCATTATTTTTTTTCTTTTTATTCAGACGCAGTTATAGTTACGCCTGAGTACATGAACAAGATTTCTGAAATTTGCAGAGCATCTGGAAATCTAAATCTTGAATTTCTTTTTTTCTGCTTTTTATTTGATTTGTCCTTTTTCTTTTTTTTCTTGGTGTTCTGAGCTTGTTCAAAGCATGTCATGGCAGCGTTCATACAAGCTGATTCTGACAAGTGTGGTCTGTCTTTTGTCGACTTTGTAGCCTTATACGGTATCGAAATCGAGCTTGAGCCTTCTAGCATGCACTTTGTTTTGCGCTTTATGCTCGCTGACGCTGCCTTCTGTGTCTACTTGTCTTCGTCCCTTAAATGTTTTAAAGTTTTCTTTTCTTTTTTGACTTTTTAGAGTTTGTCTTTTTCAGCTAGGACATTTGAGGTTTTTTCTTCTCTCTTTTGTACATGGTCCTCGCTGCTCTACTAGTCTTTTCGAAGACAGTTTCTTTGGCTTGAACCCTGTCTTTCTAGGCACCCGGTGCCGCCTATCTCTAGCTACGCACTGTCACGACCATCAAAAAAACAAAAAAGCCTACGCAACGAAGCATTATAAGCGTCGATAATACACGAAGGTATCTCTTTTAACACTGCATTAAATGTGATATAGCATGGTGATAGTTTTTGCACTATACGTTGTACTAGAATCCATAAGCTTTGTTAAGTGCTTCTAATGTAAGATCTAAATGTTAAAACAGCAAATAACTTTTTTCTTGACATCAACTTATCTACTTCATTTTTATTAATTTTGCATATAGTATACTATAGCAATTTTGTGCTAAGAACACTAACAAGTAATGGTTTTAAAGTCATTTGTAGCGGGTCTATATCCGTATACTGAAGCTCAAGGGTACCTATTTTTTTTCCCATAAGTCACAAGGGCCGTTCGGTAACTGAGCTTTAGAAGCTGTTATCAAAGAAGCGTATAATTAATAATGCTGAATGAGAAGGGGTGATCATTAGATATAATAAGGAAGGATACAAATACTAAATTAAAACAAAAAGAATCATCAAAAAAAGTCAAAAAATTTATGCATACCTAGTTTTTGATAGGAAGTTACTGTTATGATATGGAGGAGAATAGTCTGGAAGTAAAAGCAAAAGAAATTCACATCAATCCCGGCTAACTGGTACATGTTAGAAATAACGGATGAGTTTAAATTTTCTGTCAGAAACAAAACTGAGTTATTTATCTAGATATGATTATGTTGATGATTGATTTATAACTTGAAATAAACTTTTTAAAAATGTTTCCTAAAAACAGGGCATGTTAAGAATTTGGGACTGAAATCTTTAGGATCATAAGCAGAGAACGTTTACGAAAACTATTCCAATCATCAAGATTTGTCAATGGAGAGTCGGTACAATTAACGATAAATGTGATCATATTTCCAGCTGTTAGTAATGACTCAGCAAAAGGTTTTTCTAAAATGAAAATAGAACGTATAATGGGGGAAGTTAACCACTGAAACTAGCATGGAGAAAAAAAAAGGATAGATTCTATTCACCACAGATTCCGAAACTTTGAAACGAATGTGTTGTGAAAAGCTTTCTTTAATATAATTTCAAAATGATTTTGGATTGTATTCAAGAGAGTTGTAACTACCGGGGTTATCTGCTGATTTAGATCAAGTTCTTCTTTGAAAATAAATATTTTTGGAGTAGATGATCTCGAGAAAGAAAATAGCAATGGCGTGTCGTTAAAGACTTTTATAAAGAATTGTAAAAGTACTACTAAATTTAACATTTTTGAACATTTTTGGCATTGTAAACAACCATTAAATAAACAGAAAGTTATGCATGATTGTACAAAACCGTCTGGTGCAATGGGAAAACAATACAGGTATTGAAAGAATCATCTAATTTAGATATTTCGAGTTAAGGAAAACAAAAAATATTTTGCTCATTGTTATCCTACTGCACCAAAATTAAACAAACAACAATAGAATTAAAGCTACTCATGTTTCACACTCTCAATTAAGGTGAAAATCGGTTTTGATGTAATTATAGAGTATAACTTGTTATGATTAGGCTTTACGCCAATCACTAACTTTGTATCTTCTATGGCCCATTATTAGAATGTAATTTTCATTAAATAATTGTTACTGTCTAATAGTATAAACGCTAATAAAATTCCTGACAAGCAAAAAACTTGATTAAATCACTAATAACAAAAAAAAAAAAAAACCGATATCATGTGCGCTTTGGTTTATCAGCACGTTATCACATCAACAATTTCGTGAAAAATAGTAGTAATAATGGAAATACATATTTATTTAAAACCAATCTTTTTTGCAAAACTATTTTTCCATGTCACCAGAAAAGTAAAATAATTAATCAAGCTTTTTTTTTCTTTATTTTTGAGTCGCGCTTAAATGAATGCAATACAAGATTAGAGTCAAAAAATACTGACATTAAGTTTTGAACGGTGCTCTCAACACTATAATCCAGTCAGTAAGATAATAAATATGCGAGGATAATAAAATTAGCATTTGGAGATTTTTAGAAAGCTTGTGTAACTTTGGCATATATTATTTGGCAGTTGTAACAATTCAGATCTATTTTCTTTTAAATAATTGATTGATAGGGCCTGAATCTAGAGGCATTATTGGGAGTTTCGGATATCTAAATTAGGCTTCCAGAACAAATATATCACACTGAATCTAAGGAATACCCTAACCCTTAGTAATCACGTGTATCACGTGTAGTTATTTAATCAGCAATGACTGAAAGTTTCAAACGTACGAGATTTTGCATTTGTCATGATTGAGTGCGGCTGACCCTCATTTTACTAAAGTCTGAAACAAGCGTAAACCGTATTACCAACCTCCTCAAACTATCGCGAGAGCCATTACAGAGACCTTAATAATGTGTGGATAAATACCATTATACTCAAATCAATGGTCAATTCTAGAAGATCATTAGAAAATATAAAAGTGCTGAAATTTCAGGACTTTCAAAACATTTCTTTCTCTTTTTTTTTGTTTTCTTTATCAATATATTAACAAGATCATTTCTTTAATAAAAAAAGCAACATTAGCGAACCAATATCTTCACCTAAGAAACTTATCCATGTCTACTACAACTACTCACAACATTACTACTCCCACCTCTATTCCTAGGGCTATTGCCAGGGTCATTCCTTCTGTCGAACAAGACGAAGGTGTTGGTGCCAGAGTCAGACGCTCAATTGGCAATATGGCTGTGCGCAATTTTACTCCCTTCCTAATGCTAGACCATTTTAGAATTGATCCTTCTGCAGGTTTTCCTGATCACCCACATCGCGGACAGGAAACTATAACTTACGTGCTTAAAGGTAATGTGGATCATGAAGATTTCACTGGATCTAAGGGCACTCTTGGTCCCGGTGATCTTCAGTTCATGACTGCAGGACGCGGTATTGTACATGCTGAAATGCCACGTATTGATGCTGAAAAAGATGGAAACTTAGATGCAGTTGAGGGTCTTCAACTGTGGGTTGATCTTCCTGCTAAGCTCAAAGCATGCAAACCCAGATACAGAGATCTAAGAGCCAACGAAATCCCTGTCGTCACACCTAATGACAAAGTTACTGTCAAAGTCATTTCTGGTCAGTCCTATGGTGTCGATTCAGTTAAAGATCTTGCTTATACACCTGTTTGGATGTTAGATTTTACTGTTCTTCCAGGCGGATCTGTAAAACAAAAGGTTCCTCATGGCTTCAACACTTTCCTCTATTCTATGGATGGTGAAATAATAGTTGAGAGCAGGAAAATTTCCAAGTTCACAAATATCTTCTTTGATACTGAAGGTGACGAAATTCATGTGTCTGTGCCCGAGTTTACTCCCAGTCCTGCTCGGTTTGTTATTGTGGCCGGAGAAATTCTCCACCAAGAGATTGTCCAGCACGGCCCATTTGTGGAAACTTCTTTTGAGCGGATTTTGAAAGCGTTCATGGACTACAGCAATTTTACCAACGGATTTGAACGTGCTAAAGGTTGGGCTAGTGAAATAGGCAAGCGCATGTTATTCTAGGAAAGTGGGGCCTTTTTATTTATTAATTTTATTATTTATTTACTTCTATTTATTAAATTATATTTTGTATATCAAGTATCAATAGATTAACCAAATTTTTGGATTCTTGAACAAATCAAGGAACAGGTTATAAATGAATAGAAAAGTTGTTTTCGTTTCAAAATATATTTTCTTAGTAGAGGCATATTTATGTTTGGTAATGTTATCGATTTCAGTGATAAAATATCTGTGACACGTTTCAGCATTTCGATATTTTTTTTTCCTTTCTGTGAGAGCCTTCTTCACTGCTTAACATTGAAATGGTTCCAGGTAAGAATCATGATCTGTTTAGAGCAACTTATCTCGTGAAAGGTTTGCTGCTGGGCCCATGTTCTAAAATGCGAAAGTTATCTGCATATTTCTAGACCGAAGTGTTCTGCACGAAGATAGATATTTTTTTCTTGATGACTGTATATAATTCATGGTACAAATAGTAAAAAGTATGGTACATATATCAATTTCCCGTCTCAATCAAATAACTCAAGTAATAGTAAAAATCCCAAAAAGTTTTCTAACTACAATTAAATATGTACAATGACAAGAAAATAACAGTCAATGATATCTATACTTCTCAAGTCAACTCGTTACAAGTTTAGTTCTCAATTGAATACAGCCTAATAAAATACAATGTCTATGAAACCCATCAAATTTTCATAACGACACAGAGCTGAAACAAAACAACTAAGTATATAAAAATATTCAATAATACTCATGAATGTGAGTTAGAAGAATCCTGTGCGGAGACTCACCAACCGCAGCAAGCCAGCAGAGGGTGGCCTTGAAAGGCTTTTTTCTAGAGTCAAGTAAATGGACGGTATTAACCATGATAAATATTGAAGAAAGCGTCCATCATGGAAAAAACCAAGATATGATCACTATGAGAAATCTCACGAAACCTTGCAAAAGCTAAAAGGCACTATGCATATTTGCACAATAATTAAATGGCAATCAGTATATGAAATACCAGGTGAGCTTCACCAATATTACTTCAACGGGAGCTGTGTAGAGAAAAGTACCTTAATCCACTGGAATCTTTCACGAGTAGCGTACCTTTTCATATCTTTAGTAAGCTTTTTCAGCTTTGTACAGACCATAGAGTTCTGAAAAAATATTTCCAAATGAGGTGCCTCAGTGAGCGAAATCATTATTATGAGTGTGGTCAGCTAGAAACAGTTGAGTAAACTCTCAATGTGTGTCCTAGATCAGCTTGTTGATGTTTTACTGAATATCAATCTGTGGTATCAATCTATTATGTTGTAAGGCTTTTAGGCTTGGTTATGAAGAAACTCTCTTTTTAAATTAAATACCTGTATGCAGATACTTGTAGCATCTATTGCTACACGGTTTGGTTCATGTAGGGATGCTGAGGGATGGTATACACAATATTTATTAGGAGCTCTCCAACTATCGATATACTATTTTTTTTAATCTGTAATACTTCTGTTTGTTAGAAAACTTGATTTAGGATATTGTATGGTTGTTGTAGAGTGAAGCCAGGACTCTGACCACTAATTGTAAAAAGTTTAGAGATCTCATCCATCATGGGAGCTTGTATACAAGCTCATCAGACTCCCCCAATTACTCTTAAATAGCTTTAGAATTCCTTTGTGTTTCAATAATCATTGACATTATCTGAGCTAGAGATAGATAATCAGTTTATTTTCCTTACATCAAATGTTTGCATACAAAATTACAAAACAAAATAATATACAAAGAAGATATGACATTTCAAAATATTCGTCTCTATGAGACTGGCAGAGTGGCGGTGTCAGCGCGCGCAATAAGTTCAGATGTTCGATGGCACCGAATTTTCCATGAAAGTCTCCATGTGCTGAGGAAAACCTGAGATAAATAAAACCCAGTAGCTCAATACTAGATATTGACACCCAGTAAAACCTTAAAAAGCTGCTTAATCAAGTAAACCATCAGCAAAGAAGTTGCGATAATGAATCTAAAAACTTGACCACTGCACCAAGGCCCTTCTTGGTATCAAGAAGGATCTTAAGATCAAGCTCCGGAGAAACTTTCCTCAACAAGTCTCGCTCTGCAAGATACAGAGGACACTGTTTGAGGACGTGCTCAACTGTTTCCTGTTGACCACACTCACAATTATGATCTCGCTCATCTACGCCTCTAGTCCGGAAATACTTTCCCAGGACGCCATGGCCTGTACGAAGTTGAAACAAGTTACTAAACGTATGACAAGACACGCTACTCGAGAGATTTCAGTAGATTAGGGTACTTTCCTCCATACAACTCTTTCTTGACGATAGAGTAGTAGTGGCTAATTTCATCTGGTGTGTTATAATCTGATTACCATTCATTACACGAAGCAGCATGCAAATTGCTTTTCAGCTTTTACAAAGCTTGTATATATTTATATAATTTTACTATTTTTTATCTAATTTCTAATGCTCTTCTCTCGTAGCTCGAAGTTTCCTTGCGAAGAGTCTTTTTTTTTATCTAGTCTTCCTGTTTTCGTCCTTCGTTCTTGAGCTCCGCAACTTGTTGCTGTATCTTCTCTATTGCTTCTAACGTTAAAATTCTTTTATTGCATACATAATAATGATATTTCTGCCTTCACCTCTCACAGCTTTGGTGTGCTTGTCTTCTAAGGTTTTAACTTACCGAGGCTAGCGTTTTAGTGCTGATTTATGATCCCTACGGCTCGTCAAGTGCTTATCCTATATCCTTACTTTATCATAGTTGGGCTTTACTTTTGCAGTAAATGCAACAGTTCTTGTTCTTCATGTTTAATCTGTACTTTCTTTAAATAATTGTGTCATTTTTCTTATTTTCAGTAACAGTTTCTTGTTCTTGATTTATTCTAGATCGAAAGTAAAAATGGTGAATCACTTGTGTTATTGAATATTGCGGCTGTCCTAATTCTTGGGTTTCGTTTTGGGATGAATAAACTGCAAACACAATTTCTTGGTTTTTTTGTTTTTGTTTTTTTCTATCTTTTTTATCAACTATTAACTACCATCACTACTTCATAGTGCAACATCTACACATTACATTAAAATATTATGAAGTTTATACCAACTGATAGATTGTTTTTCTGGTATGAGGTTTCTTAAGTCTGATAACAACTAATCAAACTGTGGCGTGCCACACTGGTAAATGTCTCACCTAATGTTGTATCTCTCTTCACCTCGCTCAGCACCTGGTCAATACCAGGAGGATCGCAGCTATGGTATACTCCAAAACGTTTGAAGTCATTTGGTTTTGCTCGATTTTGCTTGTTTGGTTAATGATTTATTTGTGGGTATTGATCTCTCTCTTTTACTACTCTAAAATTGATTATCTACTTCATCAAAACAGAAGGCAATGGTTGAATTTTTCAAAGTTTGAGATGGAAAAAATATAACAGCGGCAATTTTCATGAGCCCATATTTGAGCCTGTAAATCTGAGATCACCATCGCCATATAACAACGCTGGCACCAGCGTTGACATCAGCACTGAAGCCCTTCCTAGAACTAAAGTTTCCGTAACTTTTTGGATTTGAAGCTAATCGTTGCGTATGTGGCTTCCATAGATGATACTATCATCATTAGCAGCGATAAAAAAAATATTGGAGATGGTAGTGCTACTTGAACTACCTCAGTCACTCCTTCTTGAACCCAGATCTGACTTAGAATTATTTGCCAATATTATAAAATTTATGGTTTGATCATTATACAAGCCTGCTATAATATATTTAGTAGTTATGTCTCTAGACCATTAGTTTCAGAAAGAAATAAACCACTAGAATGTGTTACTACCACCGAAGAGAGTTAGATAAATAATCAGTTTATTGTCCTTACATCAAGTAGTTACATACAAAATTTCTGAAGAGAGTTATTAATACTACTTTATATAAAATCAAATAAAACAAAAACCCAATCTAATGGGTATATGACACTATTAAGCAGTAATATAAGAATAGCTAGAAGTGCCAGTATTACGCTGACTGAAATCTCGTTCTGGAGGGGAGAATTAGAGTCCTAATTGAAGAGGACTGGTTGACAAAACCTAACCATATTTTAGCCATATTATCTGGTCGTCTAGCTATGCCAATGAAATGGCAAATACCAATCTAGGTGAAACCGTGGCAACCTGGTTGCCTATGCGAGAAAAAAGAAATTAGCAAATAAACGCCAGCCAAATTCTTTCATGTTGTTGGTTACACTGGCTACCAATTTTTTTTTCTTTTTTTTTCAACCTCCTTTTCCTCTCTTTCTGGACAACTATCAGGATTTCCCTTTTTCTTTCTAACTTAGGTCATTACAGCAACAGCTTTTTGAATATGTATGCCAATTTTTAAGGAAGCTAAAAGTCTGCGAGTTGGCAGGACTTCTAAGACTATAACCAATAACTCGCTTTCGCTACAAACTTCATTAACTGGAGTGTGTTGAAGTATAGACTTGGTTAGATAACTTTACAAGTGAGTTTCAGTTTATCTTTTTATCACTGTTTCATTATTTTATTAACACAGCAGTTAGATTAAAAATGACGCGTCACGCTCTATTCAAAATTTGGTGACAAGCAAGCTGCCTTCTAGAGTATAGGCTTTAATGAAGCGAGCTACTGTGATACCAGCCAAGCCGGTGTATGTTTTCTTTAGCCATGGATGTCTGGAATTTGAAGCTAGTCATGCGCTGGTCTTGTGGCATCTAGTTTTCCAGCATCAACAATAACTATGGTTTAAGACCAACGCCGACATTGGGTACAATAACTAACAATATTTCATATCTAAACTAACATTCCAATAGTTCTATTTCATCCAGACACAAGACGTCTGTCAAGAAGTATACTGGGGCTTTTATTGCTACCTCGAAGCTCATGAAACTCAACGAATCTAATCTCTCTAGCATGCAAGAATTTGATTGTAGGTACTCGCAGTTTCTAAAGTGGTTCCACTACTAACTTTTTTTATAGCTAATTATGGGCAATAAAGTCATTTATGTGAAGTCCAATGGTGCAGTTGCCAGTATTTACATTAATTTGAGTGAAATCTGGGTATTAGTTGCATCTAGGCCTGTGCTGAAAGCTGTCTCTTGTGTTCATGACCTGTCATTGACGAACTGGATTCACGAGCCTTGTAGCCATGTTTTTGCAAGCTTCAGCTCTGTCGAACCGTAGGACCCCCACTATTGGCTACCAAAGCAGTCCCTATTAATGTGCCTTATTGATAATGGCTTGTTTCTTCTGCAGAAACTGGAAAATCAAACAGTATCCCAGATCGAAAAAATCAATGAGTGTCCATTTGTTTTCATGATATTACTTCTGCTAACAATTTTTGCTAGGTTGTGGCTGGCCTACGGGTGTCAGGTTGAAGGGGGTCTACTGTGCAGGGGTGGTGGGAAAGTCAGCAGTAGCTTTAAAACTGCGGTATTATCAGAGCGTTAGCAGATGAGCACAGGTCCTTGAGCCATCTTGCGCTAGTTATGTACTTAAAAAGACAGCTTCTGATCATAGGTCCTGGCCAGGGGCTTCTGTGCAGGCGAGCGATACGGTGACCGACTAATGTCAGTACTCAATCTAGACCTGAAACTAACTGATAGCAACAGCCACGAGATTCTGTAGGAGTACTGTAATGATACGGAGCAAATACTGGCTGGTTTTGGATTGTGTCTATTGTGGGTTGGAAGAGGACAATGTGCGGCTGTATTCTGGCCGAAATTAAGTTATTGAGAGTCCCAGGAACGGTGCCCTGATTGGCTGGTTTTGCTAGTAGATCTAACCTTGATCTGAGGGCTCTTTTTGAGAGCTGCTTGCGGAACTGGGCAACAGAACTAGGTCTTTTTTTTTTTGGCTGCAAATTGTATAATTTTAATAGAATTGTAGACCTGAATTAACCAATGGAATTGCTTGTAAATTGCTTTAACCAAGACCTGTCAGAGCCAATGTGAATGTGTTTAAAGAGGATGAGAAGATGCGACGGTGGCATTAATCGAATAAAATATCAGCCAGTAGGACATCAGCAAATTTTGAATGATTCGATTAATCGTTAGTAATGATGTCCATATAGGGACTAATAATGTCTGGACCGGAGTCCGGGACCTCAAGGTTGGAATATCTTCGCACCAAGTTAAGTAAAACTCGAACCAAAAATTACTGAAGTGCGATAAAATATTTCCAAAATCGGCTTAAAATCTAAAAAGTTTTTGCGACTATGTACTTAAAATTTCTCACCATAGTAAATTCTGAACTTGAAAGAGGTCTAGCACCACAGCTGCCCATTCCAAACAGGATTTTGTCGTACAAAAATAGCAAATGAGGGAGAATGACTCGAATCGGAGCACGAGGAACAACGACAGAGAAACCACTAGTGAATAGAGAGACAGGAACTACTAACGCCAAAGGCTCTCATCAAACACGACATCTTCAGACTCTACGACCATCTTTAGTGGAAACGCGAAAAGCCTTGCAATTCTGTAGCCAATGAAGACACATTACAAGAGGGTCAACCTTGACGTCGCTCGCGCGGAACAACAAGCAGCCAAAAACTTGAGTGAGTTTGAGTTCCAACAGAATTCCGCAAAGCAGCAGTCGCATCACCACGAGCGCTGCAAGGAAGACGATTGCATATGAACGTAGCAGTAAAAATGGCTTCAGAACTGATGCGGAAGCTTGGATGAGAAGCGAGCCTTGTACAGTTGAGACGCTTGGCCATTCTGCTGAGGCTTGTAGGGAACGGTGAACTAGTGCTCAATGCGATCAGAAAAGAAATCAGTAAGATCAGTTATACTCGCCGCATCACTGCTTCTGAACTTTTGCCAGAAAAAGCTGCCTCAGCATGAATTGCCGAAGCTTGTCGGACTGCAACTAGGTCAACATGAGCAAATAGTTGTCAATAATTGTGGCAAAATAAAAGGAGCCATCAATGAACAGGGCCACAAGAAGCTCAAGCGGGAAGCTCGAGAGACAGCAAGATGTTTGATTGTGGACTTTTCTTGAACACAGACGGATTAGAGCAAGCTTTGGAAATCTTACCAGGAAAAAATTGAGAGGACCAGATAGCTTACTGACCCAGGATACCAGAGACAGGTATGGCCGGAATTACAGCATGAGAACCTGTAAGGGAAACCGGTTCATAGTCTTCCACAAGTTTCTACCATTGAAATTAGCTACATTGCCAGACCAGCCGGCATAAAGCTTTCTCTTATGGAAAGTAAAAGAAACTGCGCTGACGAAAGTTCCCACCAAGACTGGGAACACACATGCCGCAAAGTGAAGACTTTGGTCGTACCAAGCAGTGAGATCTACCGATCCAATAGATTTGACTAAAGCTTCACCACCTACACCACGAACAATACCATCATGAGACTTGACATTGTACATGTAACGGAACTGGACAAGCCCAGCTACCATTGGTTCTCGTGATGATTCGTGCCTCACTTACTACGACCAATAAAAACTCGAGTCTGGTCAGTACTATTATTATCTTCATTATTACTTGTTTTATCTTAATTACGCATGCTCTTTATGTTTCAGAGGTTGACTGGTGATCCCTCAGAAGACGCGTACTATTCATCATCCAGTTCTTATTCATTTCAGCAATCACATAAGTCTAGACTATTCATAACATCCGCTAGCTTTAATACGTTGATAATTAATTGTTATTACTTATTCAGGACTTCAACGAGTCCTTATCATAATATCATGTTTCCGGATACCAAATTATTTCATTAAATAGACCAATTCCTGATTGTGGCTTAGTTCTTTCCTTCTCCAGGAAAATTAAAAATAAAGAATTTGCAATTTTTTCTCTTCTTTTTTTTTAATTAGTCAATAATGACCAATTATATTTCTTTTCTTTTATTAAAACGTTTCTCGGTACAGCACTACTATTCAGAGCTCTCTTGCAACTCCCATTATTATTTCGCTTAAACGCACAGACTGTCAGTGAGTAATGGGGCTTAAACACTTGAAGCACCGGGAAGGTATAAAGATGCGAGTATTAGCATTGGCCTTACCACCAGCGGCTTGTCTAAGGACACTGATACAAGTAATTATCAGTGCAGTTCAGCATCAGGAAAGGCATTCTCCTACGGAGGGGTGCCGAAGGTCCACCAGCGCCTGACAACAGAGGAACCCTTCATGAATGAGTACTAACAAGTATCAGTGACTACTCTCTTACAAAGGTCGTAAACGAAGTCCAAGAAAAACAAACAATCAAAAACATCGTAACCTATATCTGATGAGGAATCTCGCATTCTTATCTTAGTAAGTGTACCTCTTCGTTGATAGATTGACCTCCTGGCTAAAACGTAGATATTATCAGCAAGAAATAAAACAACATTGTTCGGACTTGGCTCTTCAGAACCTGAGCTCAGTAATCACTATTTCGGAACCCTTAAGTGACGTGGTGTCACGGTAACTCTCGTCCACAGACAATGGTACCGAACCAGAATCAGACTCTTCCCTCATCATGCCTCACACGCTACTTGGACTGTATATAGCCGTACATAAGCAAAAGATCTTGCTTATCGAGACAGCTTAACGAAGAATGTAACACGACTGGCTGTATTGAGAATGTTATTTTAACAGATAGCCCGGATACCGCGGCTTGTCCGACTAGGCCAAGTGAGAAGTAACCGGAGATCCCAGAAAGTATATATATTTTTTGGGACCCCCTGAAATCCTCCCCCTAGAAGGACAAGCTTGACAACACCATCCGTGCTCGACCTGAATAACTCCTACCCATCTCTAGTACTGCAACTCCAGTCAAACATACGTGTGTACACCAGCTCCCAAGAGTACACCAGCGCACATTCCCACCTCAACACCAACGCACCCTCTGTGCAACCACATTCAAGGCACCATTCCACACACGCTCAAACCTTTAGAAGGACTCACCCTAAAAAGACACCCAATACTCTACCCGGTATCACTTTTCTGTAAGCACAGAAGACTAACCTCTTTGACACACACGAATTTGCATACTAACTACTCATACATAGTGAAATAAACTTAGATTCCTACCTTCAGTATTCTGTCCCTGTAGGCCTAAACTTAGTAATCCTGCGCTGAGAACCCCAGTTCATGACAATAATGAATTAAAGATAAATATGCTTAAGCTTGAATAATCATCATGGTCTCTACAAGTACAAACCGATGATCCGTAAGACTAGAGAATAAAAACAACTAAATATAATTTAAACTGATGGTAGCAGGGCTTGTTAGACCTGCTCCGTTACAAATATCAAATCATTTTACTTTGTCTTCTATTTTTTCAAATGTAAACTTCCTTCATTATGATATCAATAACGTGTTAAAGTTTTTATTTGTTTTAGGTGACAGTGAAAGGAAACCACCGTTAAAAAACTATAAGTATGAAAAGCAATTACTCAAATAATTACCCCCTAAAGAAAGTCAACTCAATAGATTCTTAAAATTAGTTATCCCTGAAATTGACTCAATTTGAAAATTGAAATTTTCTAAGGACTTTTGGCGTTCTGTTTGCTGTCTTTACTTTGGTTAATAAATCTTTTGCATTTTAAATTCTTTAATATGGAGAGCGGTTCCAGCCATCCACCTCATTTCAATTTTTACAGTTAGCTTTATTATTGCTAACCTAAACAATATTAATAAATTTTTGCGGCTTTCTTAAATATCTTTAGGTTGTTACTTCACAAAGCCTCATTTTTAGAAAAGCAGAAAAAAGCTACAAAGCCCGATTTTTATCAGTTTTTCATTGCAGGCAAATCTTTTAAAAAAAAAGAATTGTGTAGAACCTCCCCTTTTTTTATAACTTTTTTGCTTTTTAGTATGTAGTAAAGACCAGATCCGTCAATATTAGGCAATTAAATATGAAAACCATCAATAATATGGACGTGGAAGTTTGTAACAGAGCACTTTTGACAAAGTCTGTTATTGGCTAATTCATTAACAAACATCTGTTAAGTGAAAACTTGTCGTTGAATACTCTTAACAGCCAATGACAAGTCACGTCTTGACTACAAGTGTTTACAAGTATCACAAGTTTTCTATAATTTAACAGCAACGCCAAGCGTTGCTCACGTTAAAGGTATGGGTGGGTCCTCTCTTTAGTATCAAGTGTACATTTTTAATAATTTTCATTCACAATAAGCAAGCCTGAAAATGATAAGTGACTCTTACCTTTGGAGATAAGACAATGTTCTCCAGATCTTTCCATTTAGTTAAATCTATCTATCTTTCTGAGTTATGTGCTTTGTCTATTATGAGACTCTTTCAAAATATTTGATTATAAATGAAAAGGTACTCCCGAAATTTGTCCAAAAAAATTGAATAATACTTATATAATTAAAAACCTCTATAGATTATTATCTTCAATTAATTTGTGATATCTATTATTGTTGGATAGTTATTTCCGTGAGATTTCTTTCTTTCTCTTATATATATATTAGTAATTAATCAGCTTCTTCTGTTCAAAAACTGTTGAATCAAGTATAAATTCCAGTTGTTATAAACAAAGTGAAGCTCTCAGTGCTTGTAAGGGATTTCGACAGCCGATAGCGGCAAATTCTCCATGGAACTTTCCGAATTTTCAATCTGCAACACTTGTTAGTGATAATTGTTTCAAACTTTTTATATAAACTGGAGTATGCATTCTTACCCTTTTTTGTCGAAGATCACCAATGTACCATACAGCAAATATTAGCATCACTAGAAACATTAAGATAGCATCGAAAATGTAGATGAAAATCTCGTGAGAAATCAAAAAGCCATCATCTCCCTGCAAGTATTCAACAATACGAAATATGGTTCGAACCAAAATAAGAATGCTAGTGATGTAAAGAATAAAAAAATGACGCTTCCATTTAATGGTGGATGAAAGTGCCAACGCAGTGGGTTGTTCCGAAATTCTGCGATTAAATGGAATGGAAATGACAAAGAAAAAGCCAAACATGAAAATCTGCACAAAAAGACCACCAACAATGAGTCTTCGACCGAGGTCTCCATTACCGTTACCCTCAATGCCACCTCCACCTGCCTGCAAGACAAGAGATATAATATCGCAAATAATAAAAAATCTTTTTACCGAGCGAATGGGAAGAATCGAAAGTGACTCGCCATTGAGAGCGCGAATAATCCGTGGCAAAATCAAGTAAATCGAAGTAGTAAAACGAGCAGGTGCAATAAGAATCAAAGTTGATTGCATAATATAACCGCCAATATTCAAAGGATCAGAGTGAGACCAAATACGTCCACTGTAACCAATAATTTGAACTGAAAGGCAATGTGTTAGCTTGCAAAAAGGTGCTTTAGATGAACTCACTTACAAATGCCGCCAATAATGAATGGTATAAAGTACCAGGATCGATGGTGTTGAATTAACCAAACATGATAAAAAGTCACACAAGCAAATAACACAACTGCTGTAGCAGCAGCTGGAAATGACGGAAGATAATCATAAAATACATAGGTGGAGGCAGAAACTTGATCTGACATTGTGTTATTGTCTTTTTAGAAGGAAGATGTTTGTTTAAAAACCGTTTATAAATAATTTTTAAAAAGCCAGATACAGTTACATATTTATATGTTTAAATTAAAAGGTTTTGAAAATAGCTGTTGAATATTTAAGCATGGCTATGACTTTTTAAGTGGCTTAGCATTTATGGTTGTGTAGATGTGCTCAGACAATCGCCAAAAATTTCTATTGGTAGAAACAACGAAGCAAAGTTACATCGATATAAGAAAATTAAATAATAATTACTAGATGTAAAACGTGATAACAAAGAAACCAGCAGAAGTCTAAAAACAAATTATTATTTTTTGGCAAGAGCCGTATCAAAACTCTTGTAATAAACGATATATAAATTTTCTATAGCTATGTATATCAATATTAATGTACGTATGTGTATGTATGTATGTAATCTGTTTGTACTTTTTGCTTACTTAGCATTATATGCTGATTAATGTGTATTGTACAGTAACCTACTTCTTTGCTATCCACACCACCGTGCCTCGTACTAGAGCAAGATCTGAGTCGCTAATTATTTCTCTTGTGCTGCCTCATACATGTCGCATCAATTTGTGGCTTCCGATTAAAACACTGCCGGGACCTTTTTGGGACAAAAATGATTGTCTGGTGTTTGCCCTCGGATGACTGTGGCAATCATTGTTGTAGTTCCTTCTTCCAGCTTAACTATTGCGCTGAGACTACCAGCCCCCTCTAAGTATCTGCTTTGATAAAAACTGACACATGATTTTCATAACTTAGACTGCTTTATTAATGGGACGTTGGATATCCTGGAAGAAGAGATGGGAAATAAACGCGTAGGAAAGACTCAAACCTGAAACTAACCTGGAAAAGCTGTTATAAACTCAAATTAGTTCCCGAGCTCGGACCATTAGGCTAACCCCCCATTTCCATTTTTTTGATACCACCTCCTATTAAACTTGAATGCAATTACAGCTGTATCAAAGAAAATATATAGCCTTGAAACTTATCAATAACAATGAAACAATAACACTTTTTTTTGTATAAAAAGTTTTGAGATTTGATAGCGCCAAATCTTTTATCGGAAGTTCTATTTGCGAGATCTTCAATATTCGTTTGTTATTTTTTTCTCTAAATACCCTAGCTTATAAGCATATAAACTAGATTGTGCATTGTCTCCTTTTTTTTGTTGAAGATCATCAATGTACTATGTGGCAAGTGAAATCATTACTAGAAATCCCAAAAGACATCAAAAGTATAGAAAAAATATTTTGTGAAATTAAAAATTTGTTATTGCTGTGAAAAGATTCAACAACACAAAAAAAATTTTAAATCAAATTTCGAATGCTAGTAATGTAAAGGGTTCTTGTGTAATTCCTCCAATTAACAATGTGTTAAAGTTCAAGAGCAGTAGGTTGCTTCAAATAATGCGGTAAAAATTAATAGCAATGACAAAGGAAAATCTAAAAACAAAAATAATAATATTTTGACTGACTTTGTTGAAATTACAAGTAGCCGTAATTTCATTTTTAGTGACTTGCAAAAACAATGAGCAACATCTTCTAAAACAAAAGGGTTTTTCATCCATTAAATGGTAGCAATAAAAAATGACCAACACTGAAAGAACAAATAACCCTTGCCAAAATTATAAATATTAAGACAGAATAAAGAACGGGTGCACTAAAATTTAAGATCAATTGCATAACATAGCCTTCAATTATCAAAAGATTGAAATTAGACCAAAAGGGCTTACAGTAGCCAAAGATCTGAGCTTCATAATTTGTTAGTATAAGAAATTTTTGATTTGAAAAAAGTTACATGCAAAACTTGCAAATAGTTATTACTGTGAAGTTTTAAAAGCCATGATTTTTGGTTTACCACACATGATAAAACGTGAGGGCAACAAATAAAATAGAAGCCACAATTCCTGTAGCGAGTGACGAGTCATATCAATATAGTTAATATGAAGAAGCGCTGAAACTACTTGTAAAACATTTATCTTGAGTATTTTTTTTTTGAAACCCCATTGTCGTCTTACACAGAAAAGAGTTCAAAAAAAATTAAGACTTAAATTTTTTATATAGGTCTATACTATATATCCAATTTATGGCCAGTAAATTTTATCAAGTATTGGGGCACGGCGCTAAAAGTTTGAATGCCCTTATAATTATTGACTTGTTGGCTAGATTATCAGTTTATTGTACTTATATCAAATAGATACAAAGTTATTGGCTTATTGACTCATATATTGAATTCAGAGGTTGTTTGATGTTAACTTTATCGCAATCAACAAAAAAACTTTAGAATGGACGTTGTCAGAATAAAAAATTTTAAAGCAGCCTTATTGACAATGTTTATTGTGAGAAAGTATGATAATAATACTATTTTTTGCCCAGTCAGTTGGCTACAGTAAAAACCGTTCAATAAAATAAATCACAATTATAAAAAAAAAAGAAAATAGAAATAGATATAATCAGTTTATTTGCCTTACATCAAATAGTAACAAACAAAATTAAAAACAAAATAACATACAAAAGACATAAATTTCAGAAACATTTGTCTCTATTTGGCTGACAAAGTAGCGGTACCAGCGTGTATTTCAAGTTCAAGCATTCAATGGCGCCAAATTCCCCATGAAAAATTTTATGTAGAAACTAGAAATGAAAAAAAATTTTGACCATTATAAAAACACATGTTTCACAAAAATCCCTTTTAACTGGCTTTCATCTTAAATGCTATTAAAATTAGCTACTAGCCGTATTGCTAAGAGTTTTTGTTCTTTATTTGTAAAAAAGTCTTAATAATATAATGTATTTTTGTTCAGTCAATTGGATACAAAATAAACTAGTAAAACAAATTACAATTATGAATATAGAAATAAGAAACAATCTAGACCACTGTAACGGAGTTGATCTGAAAAGCCTAGTTACCATTGCCTTTTATTGTTATTGCTTCTTATTGACTTGTTTCAAATAAGATTGTTGTTTCATGTTAATAATAGTTTTATGAATTATTATCAAAACCTAGTTATTCAAATGATTTCTCACAAAGGTTTCCTCATTTGAACTTCAAAAAAACAGTCAGTCCTCATTCGAGACTAACTGTCAGTATACTTGCTTTGTTCCTCTATGACTGAAGAAAAAGAGTCCGTTGCTTTTGGAATATTAAAGAAGATCTTCTGGGTTTCAAGAATCATCTAAATCCTACTATATGATTAAGAGCTCTATTAGAAACATTTCCTACAACTAGCTTATGATACTTGGTATTGTTTGAACGCTGTTTCCCATTGGTCTTCTCTCTTGATAGCCAATCATGTATTCAATTCATTTCTTATTATTTTACATTTCAAAGACTCCCTGTTACAGACCACCATAAAGACTGATGTTCTACGGAAGTTCCGTTTTGTAAGCTTTTGTTTTAACTGCCTATTTCACCTCACCACTGGCCGGATTGCTGAGAATTCTCGTTCCTAACTGTCATAAAATGAAACCTCCTAATAAAATCATTTTTGTCAATTAAAAAACGTCGGAAAGTGATAACCCACAGTGGTAAAGTCTTAGGTGACAGTTTGGTGCCCGTTAAACTAAGGAGAAGTATGAAATTTATTGAGGCTTTGACTCAGGAGAATACTGGGGCTGTGTAGCCGAGCGGTTAACGGACCCAAATAGTTTTAGGTTCGATTCCCCGCCAATTTACTATTCAACGCCATCCGCTGATTTTGGTGAAAATAGCCGACTGCACTGCTAGGAGGTGATCCTGTTTCACTATTGAGAGGCTTGCGAGCAAAAGACAGCCCGACTCAGGTTTTACTGGCTTAGAGCTTGCAAAAATTGTCACCTCCGCACCAGATGCGCTTCAGGTTATCCTGGCTTGCTTGAGCCAGCTCACCGGGTTCCCTCTGCAAATGAGTATGACAAAGGCTTCCTAGCGAAGAAACTTTGCGGCTCATGGGAAAAATCTGGTCTTTTAAAATTTTCGCACCTAAGGGTACAGGCGCGGTACAAAAAGCCCCAGACCCAGATAGATTTGCTGTTTTCTCAGTATATAATTACATATAAGACACTTAAATGAACAGATAATTTTACTACTGACTCATAAGAATGTCCCCATCCCAAAGCTAGTGATGGGCGGATCACTTTATGCCACCAGAGATATTCAAATGCTCAAGAACACATGTTTCGATTCAGTAGCTGCGTGTGTATAGCGCGGCAACTCCTCAGGCCTGAATAGAAGGTACAGTAGTAGATAGTACCTAGTACTCTAAAAGCTTAACAATATTTACTGTAATAAACCAAAATTATACAGATCAATGGTACTATCAAGAGTATCCAATGTATTTCACCCGGTATTTGAGTATTATAGAGGACACTTTCTCAGCTAAGGTTACAAAATATAATGACACAATTCAAACCTTTTTTTCTACTTTACCTAGCCTACCTACCTAAACAACACATCGCTATAGCCTGATAGAAATGAAATTTCCATCACTGTTTTTTTTTTTTTGGCAATATTGACCAGGCAAAAAAAAATTTCCCAACAAAAACACGAAACTCTTAAAATTTGCTCTGGAAATGCAATTTTAAACCCCATATAGATAGAATGGCTAACAAAGCTAAGCGAGCGCATCAAGCAATAAGGTTACTATGCTGCACGGGCCGCAGCTTCAGAGGCTTAGCTTTGAGCTAAGTTACTTGGCGTTATATAAACAGATTGTAGTTAGGTCGAAGTTTAAAATGCTGGGTACATTATGTGGTACATCCAAAATAGGAAAGATTAAGAGAGAATTTTTTTTCCATAGTGGATTAAACAATGTTTTTTTTGAAAAATGCAAAAAAATGCGTTATTGTTAAGACTTTCAATCTGAATTGTATGGAATGTGACATATGTCTTTATGGTTTATTGCTTATCTTACTTGCTTCAGGTAAAGGCAGTCATGTTTTGTTACAGAGAAATTTGCAGTTTTTTTTTTTTTGAAAAATAGAAAAATATTCGTGAAACAGTCACATGATGATATTCCCACAACAATCATTTATTTCAAGGGTCCATGAATAAAACTGCGTAGTCAATCATCAACAGAAATCTTTTTTCACAGAATCTACTATTTCAATACACCCCTTCAACAATCAACCATTCATAACGCCATCCATGTTTTGACTAAACCATTAAACTCATGCTTTCAAAATTGTTCATATAGCATATCTCTAACTGCCACGACAATAATTACTCCAGTTCTAATCACAGCGACATCTTTTTGATGATCAAACTACCTACAACCAACCATCACAACTCTGTAAAAAACCATTTCATGATAAGCCCACGGGGCTATAAATTTAAACTGCCGCTCATTGTAAGACTGAAAGTCATGGCTGACTGTAGTTGTTAAGAACTCGTAAGTTTGAATAAATTATATAATTAATTGAAACACAATTGATGATTTTTATTTTCATTTTTTTTTTTTTTTTTTTTTTTAAATTCTAAAATTTTATTTTTTGTTTTTTTTGTTTTCTCCACTTTAAATAAAATTTTTTTCTTTCTTCTTTT
>Ga0160505_100283_pt1 | contig 33611 bp, 8 predicted proteins | sample DIDeMG_FD_108225 | JGI IMG/M metagenome (GOLD analysis project Ga0160505, IMG submission 108225) | Enriched chicken feces microbial communities from UW Madison campus, WI, USA - DID2874_E49_Stillage MG | ecosystem: Host-associated > Birds > Digestive system > Large intestine > Fecal ... | reverse complement strand
TCCAAAAAAAAGTTAAAAAAAATTTTTGATAATTTATTTAAAGCTTGGCCCCCAAACAAAGATGGTAAAAAAAAAAAAAAAAAAAACAGTAAGTTTACGTGTTATACCAGATTGCGCTATCAATGATCTGTTGTTCTAGTTACTCAGTGGCCTGTAAATGTTACACTTTTCATTCCTATGATTGGCATTAAGCAGCGCCTATTTCAGCTAGGCCTCGATGGAGAAATGTCATAATCTGAAGACTTTGAGCATAGCAGTTTTCTAGAGTTACTGCTCCTTTTGTGGTAGAACTAAATTTCCAATAGTGGCTTTTGGAGACTTTGCTGACGGTGCTACTCTAGAATTTCACATTCTCTGCTCTGGTGCGCGGATTAAGAGTACGAATAAATGGCCAGCTACGTTGCATTCAACCAAGCCATTATCAAATTGCCGTATTAATAAAAATAAAAATAAAAATAAATTATGGATGACAATAGGCCAATATAAGATGTGAGATCTTGTTGTTCAGACCTCTTTTCGTGTCATTATTATAAAAATTTTTTTTAATTGGGTTTACACGGTAAAAAAAAAAAATGAGTCCATTTTTTTTTCTTCTGGGGGCCAATTAAGGTTTTTCTTTTGTTTTACTTTTGAGTTTGAGTTACGGGAAGCTGCATTAACCAGTCGTTCCTTAGCTATTTAGCACAATGATTATGTAATAGCTTATAATAAAGTACAACTCTTAATGTCTAAGTGTTTACTCACTTCCTCCCCCCTCTCCTTTTCTTGGAGTCCTGCCTTTTCTCACGTTCACTTGATGGTCGCTTCTTGTTTCAAACGGCTGCCGTTCGGTTATTCACTAGTCCATTCCGGCCCCTTTAGGATTTTCTTACGCTTTGGTGATTGGTTACCAGTGCGTATTTAGGTGAAAAATCAACAAAGACACTAACATTAATTACTAGGTCACTAATGCTGTTGGAGATTAAGCACAGTCGACAACCAGTAAATCACTTGAGACAATAAACTCTTTTGGATCATCACCATTATGAAACTATTGATTGACAAATGGTTGTATAGAGTGCATGACAACAGCTAATACTAGAAACGGCTTTACTTCCACCCCCTTAGGGTTTTGCAAACAAGAACGACACAAGGCTAGTCAGTCGACGATATACACCTCGTAGACCCCGCATGTTGAGTGAAAATGTATTGTATTGTTTAGTTGTAGCAATGCGCCATCAGCCCATTAGTAGTATGTGATCTGTGTCAAAGTACAAGAAACATATCGATTGTCCTAATGAATGAAACCTGGATTTCTGTTTTGCTGGATCCTTTTTCTCTCTACCTTCTCGATCTTTAAAGGGCTGTAACTTCGATGGGAGATCTGGCATCTTGACCTAAGCTATCATAATAACTGCAATCGCACACAGAGCTATACGCTGAGCGTATCTAACCAAGTTGGGGGTCACAACATTAGGAATAGGAATCTTGAAATCACACTTTCTATTTAATTTACTGATTGGTTCCAGTCTATACCAATCTTTTTTGCAAGCCAGCCCACACCGTTTTTTTCACGTTCTACTTTTACTGTTTTGATTTTGGCTCATGTCGTCTCTTCAGTTGCCTCGATAGTTCGCTTAATACCCTAACCCTACCCCATCTTTAGATCTTGATCAACATCAACCACCCAACAAACCATCACCATTTCACTTAATAGCCTACCAAATTTTAACAAACCCACAGACGCAAATTATATTCACTATTAACAATGTTGTCGAAGTCCGAGGCTGCTGTGCCTAAAGACAAGCAGTCGATTGACACCATCAGTAGTTTTATCACTGTTGTATACGACCTTGTCATCTGGGTCCTTTCTTCTATTTTTGATCTCTTTTTCCGTGAAATCCGCCCGCGTGGTGCCTACAGAATCCCTCGTAATGGTCCGCTTATCTTTGTTGCTGCACCCCATGCCAACCAGTTCGTCGATCCTATTCTTGTTATGAGACAGGTTCTTGTTAATGCGGGCCGCCGTATTTCTTTTCTTGTCGCTGAAAAGTCTCTGAAGCGCAAGTTTGTTGGTAGCCTCGCTAAGGCCGCAATGTCCATTGGCGTTGTCCGGGCACAAGACAATCTCAAGCTAGCAAAAGGCAAGATTTATGTTGACTTTGAGAAGGATCCACTCCTTGTCATTGGAGAGGGCACTGAATTCACCAAGCAGGCCATGGTCGGTGGTCTGCTTGGTCTGCCCAACTCTGTCGGCAATTCTGAAGTCGCTGAAATCAGATCAGACACCGAGATTGTCTTGCGCAAGGAGTTTCGTGGTTCTAAGTCTCGCAAGTTATTAGAGAAGGGTACTATTTACAAGACGGCTGACCATGTCAACCAAACGCAAGTTTACCGTAACGTATTTAAGCGGATGGACCAGGGAGGCTGTGTAGGCATTTTCCCTGAAGGCGGCTCCCATGACCGCTCTGATCTGCTCCCTCTCAAGGCAGGTGTTGCTGTTATGGCTCTTGGTGCCCTTGCTGAGTTTCCTGATTGTGGTGTTAAAATTGTTCCCGTTGGTATGAATTACTTCAATCCTCACAAATTCAGATCTAGAGCTGTGATTGAATTCGGTACTCCTATTGATATTCCCCCAGAGCTTGTGGAAAAGTATAAAGCAGGCGGCGATTTGAAGCGTGAGGCGGTTTCTACTGTTTTAGATATTGTCACAGATGGGCTCAAATCAGTTACTGTCCGTTGCTCCGACTGGGATACTCTCATGACTATTCAGGCTGCTAGAAGATTGTACAGACCTTCCGGAAAGAAAATCCCTCTTGCACTTGTCGTTGAACTTAACCGCCGTTTACTGGAGGGATATTTGCACTACCAAGACAATCCTGCCATTATCAAGCTGAGAGATAATGTGGCATCATACAACAAGGAACTTCAACATATGGGTCTTAAGGATCACCAGGTAGAAACTGCCAGTCTTAGTAAGCTTACTATTCTAGGAAAGCTATTATACAGGTCAGCTAAACTGATTGTCCTTTCTTTTGCTGCTCTTCCTGGAACCATTCTTTTTGCCCCTGTTTTTTTCGCTAGTAGAACCATTTCGAAGCAAAAAGCCGCTGAGGCTCTACGTGGCTCGACAGTCAAGATCCACGCCAACGACGTTCTCGCTACATGGAAACTCCTTGTTGCCATGGGTCTTGCACCTGTTTTATACACCTTGTACGCTATCATTGCTGCTGTTATTGCTTCCAAATATAACTGGTTCCCCAATATTCCTTCTATTCTACTTGTTCTGATACTGATTCCCGCTGTTTCATCAATTTCCTACAGCGCTTTGATTATTGGCGAGACTGGTATGGACATCTTTAAATCTTTGCGTCCATTGGCATTGTCGCTTTCACCGTCACACCAGAATGCACTGTCCGATTTGCAGAAACAACGTCGCGATCTCGTTGTAGAGGTCACTGAGGTTGTGCACTCATTGGGACCTGAGCTTTACCCTGATTTCAACAAGTACGACATCACCAAGCCTCTTCCTGTGGACGAGGGCAGCGCGCGCGCAAGCAGACCTTCTTTCGACCGCCGTTCATCAACCTCGTCAACAGAGTCCCGTGCCCTGTCTCGTGTCAACTCTGCATCATCACTGGCTAATATTCCTCTCTTTGGCTTCCGTCGCAGCAACTCGCAAGGCTCTATTTCATCGGCTGTTTCGTCTGTAAGATCGCGTTCGAGTTCTGGTGTGTCTATCGCGGATGGGGGTGCTACATCAGCCTCCGGCGCGCAGAAGTCGTTCCACTCTGAGGTTAGCCAGCGCATCAAGGGCGCAATGGCCGAGCGTGCTCAGGCACGGGAAGATGGCGAAGAAGAAGATATTGAAAGCGACCAGAATTAGGTGGTATGCGGTCGGTTATAATGCATAGGAATTAGGATATCTAAAAATAAAATACAAAAAAAAAATGGATTATAAGACATTTTTGTAAATAAAGATAGTATTAGTTATTACTAGCATCGGATGTTGAAAGAAAAGGTGTATGAATTGAGTGATAAATAGAAGTGTTAAATTAGTCCTCGCCAGCCGGAATCTCATCCTCAAGAACTTTAACAAACCGCACACGCAGTTCCGTCGTAGGCGCACCCTGAAGTACATCCGAAACAAAAAACGCATCAACTTCCAGCTGTACCATCTCCAAGGCACCTTTAATTACACCTGCCAGAATGTTGGAGTACCAAAGTTCCCGCATCGCGCGGTCATCTGGTAGTTCAACAAACTCAGCAAGCGGATTTTCATCAAGCAGAAGACTAAACTGCTTACCATCGGCAGTCCAATTCTCCACCGCGGGGGTTATGTTCAGAAACATTTTAAAGCCAACCTTGGAGATAACCTCTGCAGTCTCTTTAAAATTTGTGCAGCGACGACTCCCACTAGGCCCACTAAACGCTGGCGACGTGGTTGTTTTTGCAAGAAAGTCTTCGATCAGTCGCAGTCCAATGTTGTAGCCCATTTTATGAAGCTGCTTGTTAACGAGCGAATAGTTTCCCTCGTAGTCACGGCATAGCTGCGATACCACGGAGCCGTAGGTCAGCGTCACCAGCTCAGCATTCTAACATCAGCATTAGTATCATGATCTAGAGAAGGGGTGTCACTGCAGGTTGATCAAAGAAAAATGAGAGTTTACTTACAACTTTGTCGACCTTTGTCTTCCAAATATCTTCGCCAATTGATCTCAGTCCTTTTGTTGACATTCTTAGTGTAACGGTATATATGTGTGTGCGAATCTATGCTAAGGCTCCGGCTGTCTCAGTGTGAACGAAATCGGTGAGGTGTAATCCCGAATTCAACTGAAACCTAGCATATGTTAGCCCTAACCCTATTGTTTTAGTTGTTGGGAATACATAAGAATTAAAGTTCAAGTTGCATCCCACTATGAACATGGGCAATGGCATTTTATCAGTTGCAGTATTAAATACAGTTCTATTTACTCATTGGCAATAACTATGTCCAGCCTCTTTTAAATCAAAATTTTTGTCATCAAAAAACGGATTTTAGCATAGCTGATACAGTCTATCAAAAGGACTGGACGAGGCAGTGCTAAGATACAAGGTTATCAACATCTTTACTGTTTAAGACATGTCACAGAGAGAGCGGTTAACTAGGGTCTATTCACATTCTTTGTACCGTCTAAGCTAGAGAGGGTGTTTCTAACATCTTTTTAAGATACATATCAGCAGATATTAGCCATTTAAAAACTGCTTTGGCGGTGCCGGTAAAAAAGCGAGGGTGTGAGATCTACAGATCTACCATAAATCAGTTGGTTTCTCTTTACCTAATGAAGCTAGCAATCTGTACTGTCTGTTTGTAGCCAACTCATGTTGATGATGCAGACAGACCAAACCTGTCAAGTTAGTTAGAGCCCATGGGACAACGCTATTTTTCGTTAAGAAATCAAATTAGACCCGTGGTTTGAATCCTTAATGAGAGTATTTTCTTAGTAATAACTGTTCAGGTTTGATTATATAAACTCGGAGCCACGTATTAACTAACTAACCACGCTAAGATAATGAAGGAATGAATGTGGTCAGAAAGAGATGTTCACCTATAAATATTAAGGAATTTAGAATGAGGAGAAGGGTGGCTGTTTTCTTGCTGCTATGTGCCAGGTTTAAGGAAGTTTTGTATATTCTTATAATTTGGATTCGCTTTTTAATTTCTTGGTTCTCAGCGTGCCAATTTTGTTATTTACACTCTATGCTTTTCGCTGAAGTTACCTGTCTCAAAGCTACAAAGAGAGGTTTTTCTCTTGAAAACCACAGGTAGTGAGCTCTGTGTCAGCTAGACAGCAGCAGCTTGTTTGTTTCACTTTTTGTTGTTTTAGTTCTAGTGCATGTTAGGTCTTGTGCCAAATTTGATTCATTTTTGTCTGATAGCATGACCGACAGCCCTAAGCTCATTGATATGTCGAAAGTACCAGCAGTAAAGTGTGAGGGATCTTTTTCTTGAGAATCAGAGACACTAGTGGGGATCTGTAACTATTTTTGAGACGTGCCCAGGTAATATCGAAGGTAACATATCGGTCTGAACTTGACAATTTAAAAGAAAAAACTATAAAAATAATTTACGCATATTCTCTCGATCTTTGTAGCCACCAGTTGGTTTTAGGTTGTTGAACTCTGTACTGTGCTCATCAATACCCACCCACAGCGGGATAGAACCCTGTTTATAATTTTTGCGGATCCGATCCTTTTATTCAATTTCGGCAACTCATCAATAACTAAATGGTAGTTATATGCTAAGTTGAAGGCTCAATCGTAAGTTGAATTATGTCATGTCAAGTCTCCTGGATCAGCACTAATGTCAGCAGGGTTTTCTTAATCTCCGCAGCCCACAAGTATTCAAACAGCTCTAGTACAGGTTTTAAAGCTAAAAGGAGTGCTTATGGTCCAAAGAGCACTAGAGTAGCGGCATGCGTTGCACGTTCCCGGCTCAACACAAAAATCGCTTACCACTTTTCTCAGCTTCCGACTTGCTTGGATTTGCTTTTAATCAAGCATTGATAATACTACAGTAAACTAAAACTCTTTCTGTCCTTTCTACAATACCAAATAGCCTGCGTATTGTTAAATACTAAGCAACACAAACCCTATTAATGGAATTTCATAGGGCGCAGACTCTTTCCTTGATAACGCTCTTTCTTTTGCTTCTAAAGGGATTCCTTCAAAACCACCTATGCTTAATATTAAATTGTATTTCTCAAACTACAAGCGAGTAAAAGCGAATAGCTTTCTGTGCATTGTGCCAACAACGTAAATGAAGTATGTACATAAATTGTGTTTCGGATCATGCCCACAAATCTACGGAAAATATTTTAATTTTCTGACTACGAGCGCATATATGAACAAGTTTAGTGAACCATGTTTTTATTTAATTCTTTTTTTAGACTACTCAGAGAGTTTTCATGCTGTTTCTAATCTGTCGTTGAATTTATTAAGGAAGAAAAAAAAATTGAGATCAAATGGCTAATAGCAAAATCTAACAACCGCATGTAAAGATGTGCTGCACTGATTGCGACGTTATCCAGCAGATATCATCAAAAACTGAACATCCTATTGAAATCTTTCTTGGTACTTAAATCAACATATCGCAAATTGTTACTCACCATAGGTTCTTACCCAACCTATAAATGCGTTTGCAAGGAGGGCATGAATGTTTTAAAGTTTTAGAAAGGAAACTGCAAAGCTTGCCATGTTTCTCAATTTGCTTGCGTTAGACATATTTATAGAATGCACAAAGGCGGATTCTATTAAGAACAGTTTCTAGTTTCCTGGTTTACACTTTCCAACTTTATGAGCCGACCCCTGCTCCTGGTGTTATGCCGCCGCCCGGCTGGTTGATGCAGGAGACTTAGACATGTTTCTCAACTACCGTTGTGCCAGCTGAGGTGTCAGGTTGAAGAACACATCTATCCAAAAACAGTACAGTAGTTGTGCATTTTACTTTTTTGGTAATTTGAATTTCAGGCACCGATTAGGTCTATGGTTAAAACCCATAAACAGCCATTTCAAAATATCTCCCAATTTTGATTATATGGTTAGTTTTGTACCGAAAAAAAAAAAAAGCAACTTACATATATACAAGCACTATACAAACCTGTTTTACTTCAGCTGACTACTAGTAATGATGCTCATGGCTTTAGTGAAATTTGCGGCTGTTGACTGCCGTTGACATTGAAAAACACTTTACAGATTGGTTAAGCACTTCAGGAATCTGATACCAATCCGTCAATATGCTGCTTCTGTCAGAGGTATCAGACATACCTGTATATTGCCTTGTATCTAAAACTTCTCAGTTGACAGAATCTGATGATATGCAAGCATAAAAACACCTCCATGCTTGTGACTTTGGAGCCGGATCTGGACGATAAATCATGACGATGTGTGTCTGTAGTTGTGCAATAATTATGTAAAATATCCCTAGACAGCGTCCTGTACACAGTCAGACGTAGCTATCTTGTAGCCAGTAATACCATCTATCTTGCTAATGCAACAGGGAATGCACATGTCAAGGGGCGCCGCACATAAATGCAGTATCACTCTACTTAGTTTAGGACTGCCGCTGTTACTGTGTTAATATACAGACTAACTGGAGAACAAAGCCCGTAAGAGAAAAAATCCTGGATTGAGCAGCAGAAACTCGTGTCTGAGATAGATTTAGGAAGTTCATTAAAGCCCCGGTGCTCGTTTTTGAAAAAACGCATTTCTTCCTTTTGCAATACATGGTCCTTATATTGGACACTGGTAAACAGGGGAAAAGTATTGGTTGGTATCATTCATCTCTTCTACAGCTTCTAACTTTATGGTAGCTACAGTATTCTTTTAGATATAATACCGATTTGAGTAGGTGAATCACTTGTCTAGGTTGATTCCTTATTCCAAAGTTAGTTTGTGCACACATCTTTTTGCCGTTGCTGTTCCTGTTTCTGGTATGTTTGAGATGCTTTCACTCCTGATGGGGACAGCGTACGTACGAAATTCCCAAATCATCTGCAAGCTTTTATTGAAAAGTCGCAAAAGCAGTCGTTGCCAGAAATTGAGAATAAGGTTTACACTCATCTCAGTTTCAGATATTGGTCTATCCCATAAACATTCAGGGCATAAGAATCATTTTGTAAAAGCTGGAGATAGTAAATTTTCAAGTAACCAAGCAAATAGCTGGTAAATTAAATTTGGAAATATGAACTCTATAAAAAAACCACTCTTTGCCTAGTTTTCGGCATATCTTCTAACACAAAACTCAAGACACTTGAAAGCCCAATGTCTGAACAATTTAATGGAAAATATCTCCTATAATCCTTACAGTGCATTAAAATGCTAGACCCATTTATACAAAAACCAAAAACTCGATTTTATCAGATATCCTTGATCTTTTTTGGTAGGTATGACTTTTTCTTTTAAACGTGTAAAAAAATTCTCATTTGGAACAGGATGCATATCTTTGTTATCAGAGGTTACAATTTTTGCACACTAGCACACTTATGATTGTAATCAAATACTACATTCAAGCTAATTCAATGTTATTAAGTCGCCAACAACAGCTTCTAGTTGTTGCTTTTATATCATTTTTATTTCTTTTCAAAACTGGAACGAACTCTCACCTGTGAATAAAAACTAATTAATTCCTAGAACCATATTTACCTAAGCTGCTGTGGTATATTGACCCCATTGTGCTGACGAACAATCTGTGGAATAAACAGCTGGCTAGTAATTTATTCGCTCATATATTAATATATCGTCTACTACAAATACAAAAAATTGGGCAAGGCAGTTTGTTTAATACCAGTATTCAAACGTTTATAGTAGTGTAGTTCTGGAATCTAGCTGGGCCAGCCAAATCACATAAAACTATATCTTTGCGTAAATTTAAACGGTGCTTTAAAAATAAATAGTTAAATATATTTTTTTGAGCTACAGAACTTTGATTGTCAATTTAATCTTGGTTGCTATGATCAATTGCATTGATAGTAGATATGGGCCGTAGAAGTAATTGATGCTCTAGCGTTACATTCCATTTTGCTACAGTCATTGCAAACCCCGTCGCTGAGTTTATACCTTGTAATGTCAACAGTAATTGAACTGAAATTTTTGATAAAGCATGAGGCCATTCCCAATGTAGAGAATATATGTAGGTCATACCCATGTTTGCAAATCATTGAACTATCGCAGTTACAGAGATAGTTCACAACTCGACTTGATGTTAGTAGGAATTACGCCAAAAGTATATTCTTTTCAAAAAAAAATCTAGATACTATCCAACAAAAGGTCATTCATATCACAGCCTTTGTCGTGCAAGTTTAGCATCTATAATAATACATTTGCATTTTTCATTTTTTTTGTTTTGTCTGTATGCATGGGTTAGAATTTTTGACATTGGAGCAAACGCACCTTAGGCTTAAAGGCCTAAGCACGCATTCACAATTCATATTTCAATACTAGGAATTTTTGGAAACTGTCATAACTTTAAGAAAATTAATGAAAAAAACTTTTGAAAATCAGTTTCAACTAAGTTTTTTTATGTTATTTTCTTTTTTCTGTACAAGTAGTCCCTGGATCCGTAGTATTGCTTATGTAAGTAACAGCCGCTTGTATGCCATGCTTTAGGAAAGCTAAACTCCCACCGTACACAATTTTGGTCGTACGAACCTGACTTGTTTACATCTTGATTTTTATTAACTCTTAATTACACTAATTATATATTCACAACAATCATATGGGATATGAGTGCTCGTTATGAATGAAGATTCAAAGTATTGTCTGGTATTGGTAGATTATTTCAAACTATACCGTAGTTCACTTTGGATTCATTATATCATCATAGAGTTCCTTAACAATAGGTAACTTTCACTTCTCTTATTGGAGCAATTTTCTAGTGTAATGCTTTGGTGATCATCAATGTCCTAAAAAGACTTTTGGAGATAATTAAACTAAATATACGCGTGTATCTTTCATACCACATGATGGTTTAAAAACGCAATTTAAAGCTCAGTTGCTCCTGACACTAACCAAGATTCTCAAGTTTTCTGAACCAAAATTTTGTTAATTCTCAGGGATTTGAAGTTCAACTTTGAGCTGATTATAGTATAGAAAAGTAATTTAACTCTGATCATATATATTTTGTGTTAAAGAGTATACATGGCTCGGCTATGATCTTAGATCCAAATTTTCATACCGTATATATAGTATTATTATTATTATTATTATTATTATTATTATTATTATTATTATTATTATTATTATTATTATTATTATTATTATTATTATTATTTGATAATGTGGTCATTCTATTGTTGCATTTATATTCCTAGCTTCAGTTTGCTCATGTAGTTCGATATGTTTGTTACAAAGCTAGAATCGCCATTTATTATATTGTCATGTATTAAATAATACCCACAATACTTATTGTAGGACCGAGATACTTACTGTAACTGATTAAAACTCATTTTTGTATACTCCAAGCTCCATTTCATGGATTTATTTTTATCACTACGGCTCAGTAGATTATAACTAGCGCATATCGTTGAGGCCTTGCGTGCGGATATGCTTTGATTTGTCTAGGGCGCGTCTTATTGTACCGCATATGTGAAGGTTGCTTTACATATTAGAAGTTTTATTTATCGAATAAAAAGTATTTACTGGATAGTAAAAAAATGATATTAAACGTAAAAAAAAAGAAAAAGAAAGCATGGTTGCATTTCAATTGAGTTTCTTCAAGTTTAGATCAGAGAGAAAGAAAGGAGGAAAAAAGCATGCTGCTTTCAGGGTGTTTGGCGTCATAAGCTTTGAATTGGATGACCTTTCATATTCTAGCAATCAAAGGCACCAGAAATTTTACCAACAGTATTCTTAAAAAGGAACTATTTTTTTTCCAAATTGCTGGAGTACAATCAGAGTATTTGCGTATACCAAAAGTTTTGTTTTAGGATTTGTAACTCCAGCATTAGGCACGCTGCTTTATCGCTGTTGACAGAACTCAGGTTATGTGGCCATATGCCCTTGATCTGACCTTAACTGCGTCAAGCATATGTTTTCAATATATTTTCTTGGTACAGCTAAACTACTAATATACACAGACCAAGAAAGTTCGCTTTACATCTCTCATGTATTTCAAGTTTATGACCTCCCTCTTGACCCTTTTAAGCTTCATTTTATTCAAAATGCTTTTATGACTTCAGCACACAGCACGATTATCTCTTGGCACCTAAGTTTTGCCATGCTTCTGTTTAATAGGAAACATAACATATCAACTGTATTAGTAACCAAGTTGGCTTTATGGGAGACTCAAATGCGACTATCCAGTTTCAGTTTCTGCGCTTATCTGTGAATCATACAAGGGCATGCCATTCAAAATATTATTTCATAATTTTCATCACCAGTAACTATTTTTTTTCTTTATTTTATGTATTTTTTCTAACCTCATGATGCCTGGTTTGAAAAAATTCCCAAAAAAATACCTTCGCAGGGGTTTTGTGTTTGACTGGAGTCTGTTCCCGAAACTAAATTGTATTTTCTTTTCTGGTTGAGATCTGTGTTTTGATTTTTTTTTTTGTAAATGATCGGGATCAGGGTTTTCCTATAGGCTATGATACGGCTTCACGACAGCATGTTGTAACCATTGTGGACACGGCTGGGTGGGACATCAGTTTCTATAATTCAAAGCCAGTTTCCACTCACATTAGAGTCAGCAAAGATCTTCCCCGTGGAAAAGCATAATTAATATCAGAAACCATTTATACAATCACTAGCAGTTATACAATATGAGTATGAGTATACTGCTCGTAACTCATAGAGCATAGATATTCATGCCCAGTCGCCACTGGGTGAATGGGCTATAGACCAAAACGGATGAAAGAAAAACTATTTTGCTAATTTCACTTTAATTTAAGGACAATAAACTGACTATCTATTAATCTATAATTTTACTCTGACGTAGATTTTGAATATGAGATTTGTATGTGAGTTTTACAGCTATAATTGTACTAAATGCATTGCTGTATCACAATGCATTTAATACAGTGTCATCATCGAAAAACTTCATTTCTAAAAATTGAGTTCATGATATGATGACTTTGTACCACCCATATTTTGATCAACCAAATAGTGGTGTTAAAAATATTCCAGGTTTTAACACGATTTTCTGAAAACAGGCTTGCTTTAGTATAATCGTTATTTTTCACATATCTAAAGACCTGCGTTTCAACTTCATGCTAGTGAATCGATTAAAAGCCGACTGAGGTTTAAGGGATCTCGATCTCGAAAGTATTCACAAAAGTTCCAGTTCCAAAATATTTTCAGGCAATACCAAATTGACTATTTCACGAGTATCGAGTGGATCTGCTTTGAAACATTGCAGTTAACCAAACCTTCTACCATAATCAAGTCAGCTTCTCCGACGGCAGACGTTATCCCTGTAATTTGCTATGCTAATAAATAATCCAGCAAATAAGATACAGCATAATACCCCAGCAATGATATTATCGAAAATATGTCATGACGAGCCACATTCGGCTATAAAAATCCATTTGTTTTTTTAACCAAAAATAAAACAAAAAAATAAAACAAAAAAATAAAACAAAAAAATAAAACAAAAAAATAAAACAAAAAAATAAATCCAAAAACAAAACAAAAAAAAAAAAAACCCTCTTGAAATAATAAGATGTTAATATTGCCAAGTGGAATCATGGCACAGAGCTTTATTATCAGTTCCTAGTCTAAAAGGTTTGGAACAACCTATATGTAACCACTATATGCAACTGGCGTCACTATTGATCTCTAGACACTTCACTAAATATGTTCCCGTAAAAGAAGGTTTCCGATAGTCTGTGAGTTTTCTAAGTCATCGGCAGAGTAGTTTTATAAACAAACTATACACTGTCGAGACATTAACTCCTGAACTCTAAGTATCGTCGTATTTTGAATAGCTAATGTCCAAAAACTTGTTTATGCCAAAGCACCATGATTTGCAGTTATATTCCCAGAAGCTAAAACTACCAGCCAGTCATATGTTTTTTTAGTGACTCTCTGAATAGACAAAACATAAAACATCCAAAAGTTCCCTGAAAGCGCCGTTCGCTGGTTGATCCTACAAACTGTTGATGAGATAAAAAAGCAGATCCCTAAGGTTTCACTAAAATTTGCATCTTCTCCAGTCTCCAGAATAGGGTAAATGTAATCAATCATAGGCTACCACTTGCATGCTCCTTTTTTTCTTTTTTTAGAACCGCCAGCGAAAGGAGTGCGCTCACCCGCCATACTGGAATAGAAGATCATCTAGAGATAGGAGACTCACAAACCAGAGAACTGGGACCAAGGCTGGTATTTTCCGATTGAGCCCTATACACAACCATGTGGGTATTAAGGAAACTCATAGAGTATCGATCTAGAAATCTAAGACTCAGGCTTTCCCGTCTTGCGGCAGTTGCTGCAACTTCCTGGCAGTCTGCAATGGATTCCAATACTGACTAACAGGGGCTAGATATTGAAATATGCGAGTCTTTTGCGGGCCCAGCAGTAAGTCGACGGCACGCGCACATTTGCAACTCTGTTCAAGGCTCGCTACTGAAGATATTAGCCTACGGGAAAGCACAGCTTTTGCAAAGTTGGCTTGCCTCGTGTTTTGTGTATGAAATTTTTTTATTGATAATATTTTAGTATTGGAATACTGCTGACATGCATAGGACACAAGATACATTTGAAAGATGTACAGCCACCATTAAAGCTAGCAAAAAAAGCTCATATTTCTTTGACTAGAAATCATGAACAAAATATGTCACAATAACGTTGTTTTCTACAAAAACACCGTTCATATTCAATTGTAATTCTTTGAATTAACATGGATTTTCAAAATGATATGTATCACAATGGAATTTTTACTTGACGAATTTGAATATCTGGTTAAATATGTATCGAGTATGTTCTATTATCTATCTTCTATCAGTAATAAAGTTAGATGCTATACAAAGAGCAAACCAGTGACCGCGATCATCTAGAAGGTATGAGCATCAGGGATTTAAGGTCTAGATAACCTTAACGGGTTGGTAAAAACACACGGCTCTGATCAAAGCTTGGATTCACCGGTGTTCTGATTTTCTTCAGCGATTATTTCTATATTTTAAGACATTCGCCTAACGCGGATTCAAACGTTGCGGTGCTGATCAGTGGTCTCTCAAACTGCTAACTGCAGTGCCAATTTTCTTCACCATGATCTGAGAAGAGGCATTTGTAGAGATTGCTGTACCCCAAAACCTGGTTGGAACCATGATTACCGAATTCGCAACCATGTACTCCTGTAGGTAATCAAGGGATGGTTAAATTCCATGCCAATGTATGAGCCAGCACAAATAGCTCAAATCTCGACCTTTACAGCTTTATGATTCAGAATTTGAGAAAATAAACCAAACCTTTTCACCAAACAAAATTAGATCATGCAGAAACAATGATTTTTAGAAAAAGCCCAAAAAAAAAAATTTTTTTTTCAAGTCCTAATTTCGCGAGTGCATCTCTAGAGTTAATGGGGTCTGTCAATAGAATCTGGGCAAGTATCAATTTGTGTATTTTGTATCTTGCTTAAAAAAGAAAAAAATAAAGTTTTATAGTTATGTTAATATTAAACCAAGTCTTAACAGCATTTGCGGCTGCTACAAATATAATGGAAGCTATCCCAATAACTAAACTGCCATATATTTTCTTATATCACTCAGACTTTTAATTGATGTCGCAAACCACGGGGTTTAAATCAACATTTTCTCGAAATTTTGACAGTAATCCTAAATCAGCTGCTGCTTGTACTTGTAGATGCGCCTGCAAACCAATTTTTTTTTTAAAAAAAATAGTGGACATGCTTACATGAGCCCCTTATTTTGTATTTTTTTTTTTGGGAAATATTTAGTCTTCAATTAACAATTATACGTTATGCTCATCCTGATGATCAATCTAAAAAACATTTGTAACCCAGTAAAAAAAAAAAAGACATCAGTGTTGTACTTAGTAGCAGTGATGAAACTAATTAGATTCTAAATTTTTTTTATATACTTGGATCTGTCTACTAAATGAGCCCTTACAGTGACTTTAGTATACAGACCAACCTCAAAATAAAAAATAAAGCCAGCAAGGCAATTCATGTACTCAAGTCGGGGTTTCCTTATGCCAAGATACCTTATGTCTCAAACGATACAGTAGCCACCATAAAGAGTTTGCAGAAGGAATGAATGCCACTAACTGAAACTTTTCTACTGTTTATAAGTGTTCAATATAAAGAACGCGCATGGCAGGAGGGAAAAAGATCTTTCTAGGGACAGGTACCGTGAGTTCAAGGAACTTTATGAGTCTATATCAGCCCCGGATTTCTGCTTGTTAAGTCGGGGTGCTTTCTCTCATGAATTTTATTACCCCAAAGTTAGTCTGTACGTAGCCACCCGAGTACTTGTTTAGCAATAGCACATACTCAATCAAAAAAATAACGACTCATTCATCTGTATAGTAATGAACACCTACATTCTGAATGATAATAGATTTTTTTTTTTTGATATTTCAAGCTGCTAAAAGGTTTACTTGTTTTAAAAATATGGTATTTGGGTCAACTTGACTAGTCATACGGAAATCCCACTTTCTAGTACGTAGCCATAAGCTTTTTTTAATGTGCCTCCATATCTAAGTTATCCTTCATCACCAAAACAACAATGCGTAGAGAATGGACTAGATGGACTAGATTAAGATTCATCATCACTGATAAAATGAATCCGAGCCCTTTTAATGTAGTAGTAATATTGTATATACTGCATGTTTGATGACAGAGGTTCTGCCGTTCTCAACTACATCAAAACTTCCTAACAAACCAGATTATTTCTTAACATTGAACTATATTGCTTAAAAAATTGTCATCTCTTTTTCATATAATGAATTCATAACCAGATAATTGGACTAGTGACTAGCATTAGTCTGTAAGTACAAATAGGCATCCACTACAATGACTAGTTTATTGCAATATCGCTAGAAAGTTTTATACGCATGATGTAGGTAGCACTCCATATGGTGTTTGACCATGCTGATAAAATTGTGATAAGCTGATGTGCCTGCGTTGTTCTTGCTGATTAATGTAGTCATTGTCAAGTTTCAGATGCTATGTTGAGTCTTCATTCTATATAATGTGTAGATTTTACTAATGTAGTTAAGTAAGAGCTGAAGAGGTCAAAGTTGGCGTTGTACTTTTGCAAAAGTTTTAATTTAAGTTGTTGTTTGCCCAGCCTAAACCTACCAAAGCATTCAGTAGTAGCAGACATGGGACAAAGCATACATAATTAATTTTTTTTCTAACTATGTCTCATAGGTAATGTTTTTAACTTGTCACAAAACCCAAATCTTATCTTGAACTTTTAGCTGTCCAGATTCACGCTAGTGCATTAATAGACTATCGTGTATTGTTTTAAGATTCCTCCTTGGCTAGCCTCATGACATATAAAACCATCGAAATCTAGAGCCCGTCTAACAACATGTATTAATTCCACCGGGAATTAGATCTTAGTTACAATTACACTGACCAAACAAGCAGCATGAGCATCTTAATTTTAAGATTTATTTGTGGGTAGATTATTTCATAAGGACATATCAGAAAAGAGGAAATCGCGATTGGGGGCGATCGGTAAAACTTGTTTGTTGGCCAAGTTTTTAGTATTAACATACTCTTTTTAAGGCTCAGGATTTTCTTAAGCCTGTCCATTTGGCGTTATATAGTCATGTTATGCACACTGGAGCCCTGGACTTTGACTTACGTTTTTATTTAAATGACCAACCCCTTTGAGATTTAAGCTTTTCCCGGACGTCTAATTTTCAAAATATCTTGCTTGTTATATCTTATAAAGGGGTTGAGTTAGACCAGGTACAATGGAATGAACTAAAATAGAAAGCGAGGTAAGTGCCCCTCTTGCGTTCACATCAAGAATACAATCAACATTGGTTTAATTGTGCAAATAGTAAAAGAAAAGTCCGTTCTCATTAGACCAAACAAGTCAAGTACTACAGGATATATACCGCAAAGTTGAATATACGCACCTGTTGCTTAGAACAGCTGTTAGTTGTGTGAGACTTCTGCCTACGACGATTTAGACTTGTTACAGCTGTCGTTGAGAGTAAACATCTATAAAACGACAATAGGCTAACTTATTCTTAACCTGCTGTCGGAAGCCAGAGAGGGGAAGGGGTCCTGGAAATAGACAAATTAAAATTTCAATCTATTCTCAGTCAGTAATTCAAAAAAGGAAAGGGAGATTGTTAGATAATGATACGTTGATCTACGTCTTTTCGTTAAACAAGAATGCTAATGCCTGAGTACTCAATCGTGCACTTGCGATTTGTTTACAAAAATCAAATAAGGAAATATAGAAAACAAAACTATGAATAATTTCTCTTTGTTGGCTTAAGCCTTTTTAACGCTGCTTGCACAGCGTCTAGATTTCTCCTTGAGGAAGGATACAAAAAAAAAAAAGCTGAGGAGGTACCAAAGATACTGAAACGTAATGAAGTAAACTTTTCTGCCAGCTCACGGTCAATTAAGCAGTGGTCATTCCTAGAATACTACCTGTAGTATAAGAATAAAATGCAGTTAAGATAATTCCTTATTTGCAAAGATGCTGCTGCGATTTCTCAATTGAAGAAAAAACAAAAAGGAAGCAAATAGATTTTTTTTTTTTTCAAAGTAGAATGAGCATCTATACAGAAAAAATGGGACCCTATGCTTGGCAAGTTTGTTCAAAGCCGAAGTTGAGAAAGTCTTTAATTATTAATTACTTTTTGATTCTTTAAGGCACCCGCTGTCTTATCGAGCGTGTTTGCAAACCAGCCCATTCCCGCTTTAAGGCTCAGTCTCAGATTTTACCAGTGCAGGTTAGTAAGTTGTGAGTACTGTACATTCCCGATAAAATATAGGTAAAAGTAGTCCCAAATCTAAAGGTTGAGCAGTTTTGCGTTAGACTAACCACGGGTTTCTCTTTCTTCTTGCATGTAAGCAGTTACTATGTGCAAACTACAATGCAAGTTACATGTACAGTGAAAATGTTGTTGTTACAGTACCCGTGCTCAAGTTTTCACACACAGGAGAAGAGTCGGATTCTCCAAATTCATACATTTACATTTTCTAATTCAGGATGCTGCCGACACTGTGGCGTTTACTACGAAGAGCAATAACAAATCTGGGTTTAGAGACTTTGTCAGCAGTTCTTGCTTGCCATTAATATCGGCGTCAAGCCCGCCCGTTTTTCATGTGCAGTAGCTTTATGCCTAGATGACTAAGACTGTACAACTCTGTACACTGGTTAGACGTCCAATCCGAAGACTGTAGATTCAGTTCTCTTAGATCTGGCGCTTGCACAGCTTTTTTTTTTTTTCTCCTCAAGTATTTGTGTTAATGCTGGGTATTGTGCTTTCAGAAATTTTTAACACTGCTTGTCCCTAGTTTGCACTAAAAAGATGGTATTTCTGAACTACTTTTAGTCTTCCCTAGACTGGGAATCTTTCTAGCTGTGCATAAAAGTGTTTCCTTTTTGCTGACAACGACCCAGGATAGGTACATGACAGTGCAAGCTGTAAAGATACATCAACGAGCGGCAAAACCACCCTGAAAAGCCTTGATAGAGGATTTCTAGTGATAAATTTCTGTCCTATGGCGGGAACTTATTATTTAGGTCATTGTTGTATAAGAATGATAGCTTTTAGCTGAGAACTTACGGATATCCCAATGTTACTCCCCCTGTTGAACAAAAAATCTCATCCCCCTTTATTTATCAATGTCAAACTTGTACTATAACGTCTTGCGAATCCACTTTTTTCTTTCTCGATCTAAAGCAACCCTTGTGAATCATAGCGCTTTTGAGAACTTGAGAATTATTATTATGAATACTAGGATCGGCGAGCCCGAGTTTTGGCTTTAGGTAGTTTGAGTTCTTGGATCTGGTAGAGCTTGCAGTCAGAAGTGTAGCCAATTAATAGTACAGAAACACAGATTTTGTATAATTAATAAATAGGCACATAGCACACACTAAACTGTTCCACTGCTTTTGTCTAGCTTTCGCTCCTAGTTTCAGATGTGAAACCGGGATAAGAAATTAAAGAAACTTGATAGGCTCTAGCAAAAAAGTGATCGGCCGGCTACATACACCTACATACTTATATTGTCAATTATGTTTAATGCCTTGAGCTAGAAAACAGTTAGCTTTAAGGCGGGGGCAACCAACTATATCTAAACCCAGTCATAGCGCAAAAGCTCTTGTGTTGTAACCTTCACGCCGGCCTATAGAAGCTATGCTATTTGTAGAAGGGTCCTAGCAAGCTTGAAAATTAACAAAACAATATAGTTTTATGTTCATTTGAGTTCTTGATTGGCTCATTATTATACTTTTTTGTGATTTTATTTATTGTAGCTTTCATTAAAGGCTTTTTCTTTTAATATTGGTTTTCTCACATTAATTCATCTTTTGTTTTAGTTGACCAGTGTGAATAAAATAGTACTATTAAAACGCTAATTGAAGATTGTACACAGCGGACAAACACAACGACTGGACTAGCAAATTTTTTTTGGTTTAGATTGTGCTTTATACAACAACTTCATCTTGTAAAGTAAATTAGTTACTAGCTTTTTAATGTGTTGTACTTATATGATTTTGCAACATCTGCATTAAGAAATAAAGAGCAGTTTCTGGGACTATATACCACATCAAAAAACATCTGAAAATTTATCAATGTAGGATAATTGTTCTTGTAACGAGGGAACCATGGCAGCGAGAATTCCGCTTTCCCAAAGAGTTCGAAGAGCACAGCCATTTGCAGATGAACTGTGAGTAAAAAGAGAGTATAGAAGGTTAAAGCAAGCTTGTTGTTCTTTAGATCCAGTATCATGCCATAGAGTATGCGGGTTTTGTCTGCCTAGTCTTATCCCAGTTTCTTGATTGTAGATTTATTTGTTTTTTTCTGCCTCAAAATAAAGTGTTTAAGCAATTCCTGTTAATTCAAATACCAACAACTAGTAACTGAAAACAGGAAAGTCACGCTACATTTTTTTGTCAAGACAAGACGTTGTTCTTGTCTTTGTTGCGCTAGGTTGACTTTAAAGGTGGTTGTTTCGGTACTCTTAATTTTCTGAGTTGCTTGATTTAGTTTAGGCAAGGGGGTTTCTTGTTTCTTAGCTGAAAGAATGAAAAGTTAAACAAATATAATAATCTTCAGTTTATCATTTGGAATTGAACAAACAGCATGTGGTTATTAATTTTTGTTCGGTGCTTGGCTAACTGAAAACTAAGAATACCATTGAGACCGTAACTTGATTTAGAGAAGCAATTGAAGAGTATCGGAGCTACAATGACTGAACTTGATATAACCAAGCCTAGGTAACAACTTGGTGTTCTATTTCTCTGAAGCCCTTGTAGCTCGAGTAAAACCTTTCAAGGCTACACGTAACGCTAAAGATGGAAGAAGGGGGATGTTGTGAGTCTCTTTAGATACTAATGCTTGAAACAACAAAAATTAGACATTTGCTTCATGGTGAAACTAAAAAATTATATCAACCAGCATACCAGGAAATAACTGAAAGCACGGGGGTAGGCTTTAGGAAGCTGTCCCATTGAAATCATTTTTTGCTTGTGCATTAGTAGCCCAAAACTCCCAGAGTTTGATCACCGAAGATCCGTCATCTACGTTTAACCGTGGTCTACGTTGAAGTTGTATCTTAGTTGGACACATGTACTAATCCACAAACAAAAAAAACGGATTAGGTTGATAAGCCGGTTGTTTGGGTATAACCAAAATACAAGACATTCGATACTGGTCCCTTTCTCTCTTTCAAGTCGAGAGCGGCTTTTAAAGTTAATCGTCGCCGCCAATCAGCCAGATCTAGAATGGTGAGTAACAGCACAAACTAAACCCAAACTGCCATAGTGTGCTAAAACCGTAACTCAACAATAATTACCCACGTCTTGTACTTGCAGCTGTACTCTACATTAATTGTGAGATCACAGCGCAAGTCAGGTCATACTGGGGTTTGAGAGATGATACCGTACCAGATGGCAGCAGGTTCCGTATTAGGCTAAAAACGTTGATGTGTGCAATAACCAGGGACTGCCGAAAATCACTTTTTGTTCATGGTGATGGCTGGTTAGCTTCTGAAACGCGACGGTAGTTACAGTGCAGAGAGTAGGTTACTTCTTTGTACTATTTGCTATAGCTTTCTTTGTAATGTTCGGAATAAATAACACTAACATCACGTCTTCTAATTATGCTGGTTGTCTCAAATTCATTCCCTAGAGTTTATGGTATCTCTCATGATTTGATACAGTAGTAGTAATTCTGGTTGAGAAACTCGTCCTACATGCCGCTAAGCAGGACCGAGCCGGCGATAGCCTTGTAACTAGACCTGAATCTGCCAGTAACGGATTTTGGTTTATTTTCTGTAGCCCAGCTCTAACAGTATCTTTTACATCTTGAGTAGTTGAACCTTAGGTTCTATTCCTGACCAAAAAATTATTAAAGCTGCTGAGCTTTAATATTGCATTTTTGAAACTTTGTGTGCGGTTCAGTCAAAGCTTTATGATGCTTACGCACGCAGCAGCTCGCAATTTGTCAAATGATTACCCTGGGGATTTTGCGTCAAGCGAGTTAGCTAAGCGGTAGTGCAGGAATTACCTGTTCTGACAAGCCTGGACATGCAAATTCACGGCTAAAGCGGACGCGTTTACAAAAGCGTACGCGGCTGGAAGAAAACAAAAAAAAACCGACACTGGACTTGAAAATATTAACTCAAACTGCAAAGTTAAATATAGTACATATCTTATTAATGTCACTGATATAATATGTGAAGAGTCGCCGCCATCTTTGTTCACCTGTTCAGCAATATGACGTTTGCCAAACATAATCATAGTTGTCCATTTCATCTCAACAGCCATAAATGATGTTTTTTTTTTCATTCCTTTCTATTATCATGTCCCGAGTCGTAAATGAAAAACGGTTTAGTAGCTTGTAACGTATTTCTATATTGTTTTATCAGTGGGGGTTGTCTATTTCCATGATAAACTCGGAAGAAGTGTAACACTTCTATTCAAGAAAATACATTGTACAAGTGAATGTAAATAACCTGAAGTTTCATTTCTATCTCCATTTGATTTCCGAATAATCATTCATCTGACGGTGCATTGTGGTAACTTGTGATGGTTTCCGATTAAGCTTGTATGAAAGCAAAATGAGCTGTAGTCAGCCTCTGCAACACGAGATAGAGTTTTGTAATTCTATTAAATGAAAAGATAAAAGTGCAACTAGATTTCAATGCTTTATCTAATCAATTTATCAGTTCGTTCCCTTTTTTTTCTTTTTTTTATTGACTACTAGCTCGTCAACCAATGTGTTTACAAGAAAAAAGACTCATGAACACGGCTGGAAAGAAGCTGTCTAAGCCCTGGATCTCCGAGGTAGACATGACTTAGTAGAATGGAAGGATGTGTTGGGATTGATTACAGTTCCAATCAATATCTATCTCATAATTTTGTTATTAATGAAGAGTAAAAGAGTTAGTACCAAATAAATATCTATATACATTCAAAAACAGTAAGCAAATACTTGAAATATGTAATGTCTATGAAGCTAACTAGCAATTAAAAGCAAGTTGATAAGTCACGATATTAGAAATTTGGCTTTTTCAACACAACGTTTTTGAAAGCCTGGCTATGGAGAAAGAACACACCCCCTCCCGTAAGCCAGTATCAGACTTGGCTCACCTTGTGACAGATGTGATGGTCACAATCCGCAGTCAGCAGCTGCTACCGCACTGACATGGCCTTATCAGCCAAGGGTTTTTTATTTATTTTTTCTATAATACCAGGGTGAACCGTGATTGAACAATCCGGATCTAACTAAGGTAAGAAGCAACCCTGGCTAGTATCACGATTAGTATATAAATATGTCAAATTATGGGCCGATTTTGAATACCCTGGGGTTCCAACTGCTAGTTCCAAATGCCATTACCTAGAGCTAACCTGCTTTATTTGTGATCCTTTTTTGTTTCTACGAAATCAAAAATCAACTGGGAAAGTGCATATGCGATTTAATCTTGGTCAAGCTATAGCTTGAACTTTTTTTTTTCTTTTTCTGGTAAGTACTAAATCAACCAGTGATCAAGATATATTGGAGTCCATATGTATATGCTTCATAAGTACAGTAACCCCCAACCCATAGTAAGTCGGGGTTTGTAATGATTTTTCTCTACATTCTTTTGGTAATCGTATTCTGACTTTCTAAGTTTGATGCTTTTTTTTGACTCGGGAAATCTTGATCAGAAGTATTAATCTAACAACTGATGAGTAAACTCAAACCAAAATGTCGTTTCTTTTTTATTTTAATTTTTTTATTTTGGTGGTTGCCTGAAGGTTCCTGTTTTCCGATACAATCAATATAATAATATTATTTCGCTAGTTTGAGACTACATTAACTTTCCAAATTAGACCCGAAGAACTCACAGTATTGTCAATTATTACTAAATCAGCGATGAAAAAAATATTTATAAATATAACTATATTTTTTTATTACAGATATGTGACTTTACAATCACATTATGGTCCTTGGTAAACCACTTGAATCAAGATGGTTTTAGAAAATTAGAGGGCTGGCCACTTATCATTGTGGTCATACAGTCTTACAATCTGGTTTGGCTTCATCAACTTGGGTTACAGTCATCTGCGCTAGGCCTCGGTCAGATTTTAACACACTGCGACAGTTACTTCTTGAAACCTGCTTATTAAATTTATTTAATTTGGAATTTAAGACATAGCACTCGTAGAAACTGCCAAATAAAAAAATATATATTTGAACTGTCATTTTTATGCATAAACAGTGTTTTATTGGAATTCAAGTTACGTCTGATCAGGCCTCGCTGCAGCATATATGAAGTGTTGATCATACCAGATTTTGTGCACATCAAAGCCAGCAGATGTGTAATTTTTCTTTCTTTTTTTTTTCATGATAAATTATTTTTACTACAGCTTGCGCAAATTGATGGCAAGAATGCATTTTCTTTTGTATTCAAACTTTTGACAAAAGTCCAGCTGATAAAACCTAGAAACATTAGGAGATCGACTGTCAAGTATAAAGGGCAAAAGATCAACGCCTATCACAAGTTTCATGTTTCTTTATCACTTTAATCAGCCACGAAATCGAAAAAAGTCACAAAGACCTTACATGTATACATTACAAGCCTAGCTTAAGACCCAACATGTACACTAATCCATAAGTACAAGAATAGGGTAAGTGATTGAATAGCCCCAAATAACTAATCATGTTGTAATTTAACTGAGGTTTTCAATTTTTTATTCTAAAGCGAGCGTCTGTGTTTGAAAAGGAATTTGTGTTTACTAATGTAGGTCATGTTTAATAGCATACAATAAGTAAGAAAAAAAGGATCAATGATAAACCTTTAAGATCCAACAGGTCAATACCAGGTTTCTAAGAGGTCAAAGTTTTCACTTTAAATATTACCCGTCATGATACTTCTAACAAGATGATTGTAACAAGTATACGAGTATGTAAACAGTTTTTTTTTAAACAGCTTTTGGATCTTGAGATAAAATACATAAACTGGCTAGAGATTTATGGCCGTTCTTGATTAAAGGCTAAGTATCTATAATTTTCCAGGGCGGTAGTTGATATAGTAATATTTCATAGATTATATGGTGCAATGATATCTTCCACAACACAAGCTTAAAGAAGTCTTGACCCTGGAATGTATATTACCCCTGATGAAAATTGTTAAATAAAATACTGACCTTTAAGATAGTATGATCATTACTGTTACTACGTCAGCTCTTTCCTAGAAAAGTTGATAACCTGTGCTTACTAAAATATCAACAACCGTTTACCAAAAACAGAGTCATTGGCCATGTTTCACAAGTTTCGCACTAACTTTGGGTGACGATAGTTATAGACTAATTAGAGGAAAGCACGCAATTAACTACAAAAGAGTTTAGTAGATTGTTTGTGGTCCAACTGGTTAGGAATTAGGTAGTAATAAAATGACCGCCACAATTTTGATCTGAAACTGCCATTTGATGGAATATCTATTTTAAAAACCAACCATCTGGCCACTTATACGACAGATGCCAACAAGCGTTTATTTATACTATTTGCCATCTAGAAACTAACATGTTATGACTTATCCATGAACACATATAGGGTGCATAAATATAATGATGAATAAACGGCATGACTAAAATTTAGCATTTTATTGTGCGATATGGGTTTTGCAATATCAAAATATGTGTGACTTGATTTCAACTAAAGAGTTGGCACTACAAAAAAAGTTGGCGTAACTTCAAAAGGCTTCATGAGAAATATGAAAACCAAATTTTGATGAAAAATTTAAAACCTGGTATCTTTATCAGCACCATAGTTATAAAGTAACCATATTCTACTCAGATATTAGATACCATTGTTGTTACTAAGACCAGCAAACAGTCAGATGTTCTTATCCGTAAAATGAATCAACTCGAACCTGATCTTCAAACACTACGTTCTGCCAAAGGCTTTTAGTGTTTCAAATGGGCACCCTAATTGCAAAAAAAAAAGAATGTATACTTCTGTTTCTAAATTTGAAATTGAGGTTTATTATGGAAAGGGATAAAATCAAGCAACAAAATAGACAGGACATTCTTAATAACCAAAATATATCATTCAACGTGTAGTTGCGAAGTCTCAATAGGGTTATTGAAATGAGGTGCTTAACCTGTGAGCTGCATTTAAAGAATAAAGTATCAAATCCTGTAACATCCGAATTTTGTTGAAGCAATCAGATCTAAAAATAATCAACACATATTATTGATACCTTATTGGCTAGTTGTGGTTACGAATCTTAAGTATTTGAATTCAACTATGATCTATTTTACAAATCAGACAATAATAACAATATATTTTTGTTTTGAACTATTATGGTTTTCTCAAAAAGTGTATTGATGAAACTTATAAGTCCTTTTGCTTTCACGACTCCCGGTATTGATATGTTAGTGCTTTAAACACCATTTAAATAGGAAAACTGGCAATATTCTCAGCACAATGATTTAAAATATCTCTGAATCTTTTTAAACTGTAATGGAAATCAGATGAGTCTGTATATGTTAAGGGCACTAAAAAAAAAAAACTCCAGCTTTCATGTCTAAACAAGCGATTTTTGTAACTACTTTTAACGAAATCTGGTTGTGGATACAACCCTTTTGTCCCTAAACTGCGTTAACAACGTATTTCATAGGTCCTATAAAGGGATAAAAGTATTCATCACCTAAACCTTCCTATGTATCCTCAATTGCTTTATATTAGTACTTATGTGAAATACTATTAGTCCTATCAAATTTATAGTCTGAATAAATCATAAAAATAAACTCTTTGAGTTTAGACATGCTCGACAGAATTCAAATTGGGTATGGGACTGGCCAACAAAAGGAATACTATTCTCATAAAATGAAAATTTGATAACACGAGCTGTATAAATGGAAGCATTATTATGACCTTCAAATAAGATTCTCAGACAGCAGGTACACCATTCTCATCTGCAAATAGTAGCAGGGAGAATACCCTTTTTGGCGCATTCCTTATTCATATACGTTCGGTAGATTTCTACGTGAGCACTCCTCAAGTTTCCGCCCAAGTCATGATTGATATTCATCGTTTATAAAAAATATTATAATTTTGCTACCATCTTTCACTGTAGTAACTGAGTCGCTATTAATTTGTTCTTTCCTTAGCTAATCTCAACAAAACTATTCTCACTCTAAATAATCTTGTTTCACTGCCTCGTATGTCCAATCATTACGTGTAAGTACCCACTGCTAGCTTAGTTTGCTATTTCATCATTTAATCAAGATCTTTTTGCGCTCTATAATTGCCATGCCCAAACTTTCCCATACGCGCAACAGTATTTACCGAAACAGGCTTATCAATAATTTCCTGATATCTTCTATTTTTATAAAAAAGTCTCGCTTTAAATAAATATATTGCTTATTAATATCAAAAAGATCTTAGGTCATCCAGAGCGAGAAGAACTTGTCCTGGCAGTGAATTTCTGATATGTTTTAGTGATAAATATGGATGAATAAGGCAAATTTATTGTGTTTTGAATATTAGTCGTTGTCAGGGCTACAGAAGATATTGGCCACGTTGAAATCGAGTTATTTCCTTTTTAATAGTTTTATTAAAAGTGTCTGTAAATGTTTGCAAGGCATGACATAGATGTCGATAACGAAGAGATAGTATATTGCTTTACACACTGCAGACTTTTTCTTGAGGGGTTGTAAATCAAAATAATAGAGATTCCCATATCAGTAATATCCACTGTTAAAACAGTTGTGCTTACACTACAATTACCGAGAATTTTTCTTTGTTTCTGACATAGAAATACATATTTTCTCAATTTACCTGACAATGGCTTTTGGGAACTTTGTTATTCAAAGGTCAACAGCCATGAAGATTGACGGATAATGCTGAAAATAGACCCATACTCTTGACAACTTTGAGCGTTATGGAAACTTTTCAAATTTCCAAATTCTTTTATCTTTTAATACGATTTTTGAGCCTTCGTTATTAGAAAACGTTCGAAGTCTACCAGAAAGTGTGATTTTCCGATTTTCTGACTGTCAGCTAAAAGCTTAGGGTCTAATGTTGCTAAAAAATGGTGAAACTATCAAAAAGTTAGTTCGAAAAAATTATAGAATTTCTTCATACACTTTCAATGTGCTTGAATCCAACAATGTTCTAATGATTGGAGTTAAATCCAAATACTTTTAAATTTGCTGTCAATTTGAGTTTCGCGTGAAGCACACTATCGGATGACTTGATTCAGAGTTTCATATGATGCAATGTTGAGCTAATCTGGATGTTATACAATTTACTGAAAATACTGATGAATGGCATCTATGACGAAAAGAATTGTGGTGATAGCACTCTATAAAGCTCCTGATAAGATTTATACTCTCGATGAGTATTTTCGTATCAATAACTTGACCCTATGATGTCATCACCTCATTTCGTTTGTGGGAGCAAAGCTAAACCATCACAGAATTTCAGCTACTGTGTATATACAACGATGTGCCCATAATCCATTGACGTCAACAGCACCTACTAGATTTCCAAAGTATCTGCTTAGTGCCCAGATATCATTAAGGCATAAAAAGACAATTAAGAAACACACATCAAAGAGCACATTCAAGAGCGGATGAAAATTTGAAAAGCCCCGGTATGGACGAAGATTGAGCCAAATGTAAAATAGCCAGTTTTACCAGAGCACAGCATAAAAGCAGTTTCAACTGTGCTGAGTGTATCGGAATCTCAATCCCATAAGCCCGTATAGGTATATTAATATACTGGATTCAACTAAATGTCTAGAAAAAACGGTAGATTAAAATTAAACGAAGTGACAATAGGATACTAATATTTGATGCCAAGCCCGTTGAAATCAAATGTATTATGTTTTGAGTACAAATTATAATGAACTCAGTTGCAGAACGTTGGTTCAGAAGATAATAAACATGGGGATCTGGATTTAAGCAACTCTACTTCAAGTGTTATGCAGGCACAGATTTTAGCTTTGAGCCTCTGCCCTTGATGTCACCACAAATTTTAATTATGCACAACACCATCACTTAGCAGCCCTTCCAAAGGTTCCTGGATTGTTGAAACAATGAGTTCTAACTGCGGTATTGGGAAGATCATAGCTTCCTAATCAGCCACAATCATACCAATTGTTTTTAATTGTTTTTCATTTGACGTAAGAGAATTCAAAGTTTTCAGTAGATTGAATTTGTGGCTATGGAATTTAAAATTAATCATCCTGACGGTCTTTGGTTCATTATGGTGATTATTACAAGTTCAAACAATGGTTGTTGTTTATTGTTTAGAAAGAGCTAGAAGACTGAGAAAATGAGGGGATATACAAACCTACAGACAATGTCAACTGACTGGGTCTCTTAGCATAATGTATAAACAACGATATCACGGTGTTGAAGCTGCTCATAATACTGTTAGTTAACGCCTCATACACCCTGCTCAAGTACGGATCAAGTTTTGTGTGAATATTTGCCATCAAAGACTACATGACCGCAATCCAATCATCAAATATGCAGAGTGCTAAGTTAGAGGGAGAGTTGGCAGCGCCCACCTGATACTGTAAATTTGTTTTACGCCTTAGTTTAGTTTATTGGTTGCTGGTATTCTATTAGGGAAGCTAAGCTAGTAGCCTTTCCAGACGATGAATGGGAGCATCAAAATGTCAGGGCCTGGGTGAAAAACAAAAACATAAGGGATGCCCCTATTGCGTTCACTCTTCTTTTTTTTGGTTCTACGCATACCTTTATGGCGTATTGCTGGCATACATATGTGCCACCAAGAAAACTCATACAATTTCCAAAAATTAGACAGTGATGTGGGTTGCTACCATTGTCTTTCCATCCCCCTTTTTTTGTTACATTAAAGGACAGGAGAAGCAATGTTAACATTTAGCGCTAAAAGGTTTGTGCGGCTGTAACAAATCAAACTTCTTGAACTCGGTTCTTTGCTATTCTCGTGACCACACAAATTCAAAATAGAATAACTGTCCTTTCCACGCCTAACCCCATGTACTGTATTAATGTCTGGATTTTATCAATTTGCTTGTTTTGTCTAGTATAATGAGATACTACTCATTTTTAGCCTAGTTCTTATTAAGTGTTGGTGGACTGGAATCAGAAAGGAACCTTATCCTTTAAAAAGATCATCTATTTGGAAAGCAGTAACAGTTGGTACAATCAGCTCATTAAGGAAGAATTAAATAGGGATTGTGGCGCCAAATTCTTCTTCAGCTCTTTAATGGGAAAACTTAGGATAGAGATATCAGTCTATTTATTTTACTAGTTTGCGTGAGTTTCAATTTTGCTATCTTTGTTAAACGGGAAAGCATAATCCATGAAATGAAAGTACAACCAACGTAAGGGTCAACTTTGATCAGACACTGCTGGCCTATTCATAATACAGGTTGGTTTAAGAGAAGATGAGAATAATTAACTTCTCTTGCTTTATTTTCGATTTCCATAAAAATGAATGGCGCTGTCCAAAAACTGTAATCAAGGTTAGAGTTGCAGTCGGATGGTCCCAATACAGTCCCGTTACTATTTTAGACACAACCACCGACAAGCAAGTAGTGAGAATGATTTCAATGGATAAACCCACTAGTGTTAATATTTGCGCCTTGAATACACAAGCTTACGTAGTTTTAGCTACAAAACAAATTGCTAGTAGTAAAGTGATCTTTGGACGCATAGACTGTCAAAGGGAACCCAACTGGTTTCATCAACTCCAAAAGAACAGAAGCCACGAGGATGGTTGTAACCATGCCCACGTATGAAACTCGAAATCCTTATAGAAATTACCGAGACAACCCCAACTTACCTTGATATTAACAGTAAATTTGAGCCCGTTCTGTGTAGGGTCGATTAACAAAAGTCATGAACTTAAATTAAAGCTAACTTGCAAAACTCTTTAGCATTGCCATGTAGAGGATATTATCATACAAGCAAGACAAAAGTGAAATCATAATTTTTTCATACATTCTGTTTCTAAAAAGTCAAATTGGGGTTCACTTTCTCTATGTGACCTAGCCAAAATCCAAAAATAAAAAAGCAATTCGGCCTGGTTCCTGTCGTTCACGACCTTGCTTTTCATCAACGTTTTTGTAATACGAAATTTGTTTCTACCACTCTGGGTGTTAATTGTACTGGGTTGGACCACAAGTTCTCATCATGGAAACTAATATATAAATGGTGATAAGACTCACTATTTTACAATTGGTTTTTTTTTATACTACAATATCCTTTTTGTTTATAACACTATATTTTCTCAACTTTCATCTTTTTTTACTTTGTGACAACTATCTGTTTTCCTCCCATTTATTCAACTATTCTTATTCTAAATTAGCAAAATGGTTAGTGCTTTTAATAAAACTACTGGCAAGGCCACTGAAAGGTCCAAGAACTCTACAACTTCAAATGCAGATGTGAATACTACTTCTTATGTTCCAAAGACAGAGTCAATGATCATTGATGAAGTTGTGCCTAAGGAACTTGATATTCCGGGTCCTACAACTATTGAATATGATTTGGAGGGTATGCCTCCTCCAGAAATACCATCTGTCGCAGAAACTTCTTCCAGTCAAATAGCCGGCCCGGAGGGCATGGTTCCTCCTGGAACTGAACTCCCCAATGCCGGTCCTGTTCCCGTACCAGTTGTTTATGAAGGTGAACTGTCTTATGAACAACCAGACACTGACGACCATCATCATGGCTTTTCTCCGACTACATCCACACATGATCATCATAACAGAACCACACGTATCACCTCTAGCTCAACTCATGCTTCTCAGCCATCCTCAATGCATGACACAACCACGACTACTGGCAAAGTGAAAGAAACTTTTGATCCTAGCAGTCGCAATTATGATCACAGTACCACAGAATCTGGCTTTGATAATCATGAAAAATTAGGTGCTTCCAACCAGCCTGGTTATTCGACAAGAGAATCTCAGCCTGGCTACTCTAGTGGTCCAACTGGTACAACAACTACTACCTCAGCTTCTGCACATCCCATTCGAAACGATGCTGTTTCTGGCAATAATACTACAACCAAACATTCTACTTTCCATCGTCGCCACAGCTCCAGCTCTTCAAAGAAGAGCGGCGAAGAAGATGAGGGCATCGTGGACAAAATCATGAGTAAACTTCATATTGGTGGCAGCAATAAAGAAAAATCAACCAAGTCTGGCTCTCCTACCACGGCTTCTCATATGAGCTCTATGGCTGAGTCGCCAGAATCTAAGAGACACCACAGAGATTTAGGCGTTGACTCAGATGCTGGTGCAGCTGGCGCAGCAGCAGCTGGCGCAGCCGCGGCATACAGCAAGCATGAAACTTCTAGGTAAGTTATTCTGTCAACAGTGTGTTGATTAACAAACAAATTTACTAACATAAACCTTTTTTTATAGCGGTTACAACAACCCCAACTACTCTGCTAATGCGGGTGCAACCCGTAGTGGGGTCCAAGACCATATGGCTGCTACTGGTAGTACCGAACCTGCCAGTACGCATATCCCGGGACGAGATACTAACACACGTTTTGCTGACTTTGCTGATACTACCTCACCTCATGTTGAGAAGCAGAGCGATACTTTGGCTTCTGATCGCTACCGAACTGCAGAAGCCACTGGCATGGCTGGAACAGGTCTTCACAACACGAATGCTGATGTAACTACTACCGACCGTTCTTTGGGTAATACTGGCAACACTGGAATCTATTCTGCTGACAAGTATAAGCAAAATACAAGCGGCCAACCTGGATACTCTGCTGGAACCACTCATCAGAAGTACAATGAGCCTACATCAAAGTATGATACTTCTACCGTCACTGGCAAGATTAAGGACAAGCTAGACCCTAATAGCCGCGATTTGAACACCTCGGGTAGCTATAATGATCCTACCAGCAAACATGATACCTCTACTCTTACTGGAAAGATTATGGATAAGCTTGATCCTGAAACTGGAGGAGTTGAGCCTTCTGGTTATGCTATAGATGACTCCAAGCAACCTCTTGCTGGCTCTGTTGGTGACGAGCCCTCTGGTTATGGTTTGAAGTCTTCCAACAAGCCTAGCGACGTTCCTTATTCTACCACTGCTGAACCTTCTGGTTATGGTTTGGATCCATCAAATGCTGATCCAAAGTTTTCAACAGCTACCTCTGCTGAACCTTCGGGATATGGTTTAGAAGAATCTAAAAAGCACCACCTTGGTACTACTACTGCTGCTGGGGTTGGTGCTGGAGTTGGTGCTGGTGCTTATGCTGCTAGCCATGATTCTTCTCAATCTCATGAATACAATGATCCTACCAGCAAGTACGATACCTCTACTGTTACTGGAAAGATTAAGGACAAGCTTGATCCTCACAGCCGTGATTTGAATGCCTCTGGTAACTACAATGATCCTACCAGCAAGTACGGTACTTCTACTACTACTGGCAAGTACGATACTTCTACTACTACTGGCAAGTACGATACTTCTACT
>Ga0160505_100282_pt1 | contig 33641 bp, 15 predicted proteins | sample DIDeMG_FD_108225 | JGI IMG/M metagenome (GOLD analysis project Ga0160505, IMG submission 108225) | Enriched chicken feces microbial communities from UW Madison campus, WI, USA - DID2874_E49_Stillage MG | ecosystem: Host-associated > Birds > Digestive system > Large intestine > Fecal ... | reverse complement strand
GTCTTAGCGCTCAATGAGGAAGTAGACTTCAGGGACGTGACGGAAGATGCAGACTTCAGGGCCGAGTCAAGCAGAGGGGGCGGCAGGGAAGGAGAATAAGAAGTTAACTTGGCGGATGAGCTTAACGAACTCTTCGCAGTGGAGGATGACTCACTCGAGTAAGTGAAAGTTGAGGCGCTTTGCAGAGACACCACAGTGGAAGACGATGAAGTCTTCAGTTGAGAAGATGAAGCCTTAGCCGCGTTGCTGACGGAACCACCATTTTGAAGAGTATCGAAATCTTTCAAAGCCTGACTCTCACGGCCATTGACCTCACCATTGATTGCTTTAATAGAAGTCCATTCTCCAGAAGTGTCAGTATACTCGTATTCTGATCCTGTGGAATAGTCTGCCACAATGACAGACTGAATATACATGTCGAAAGGTGCTTCAGAATAGTCAGTCAATCCACCAGCCCACTCTATAGTTCCAGGCTCATTAGAAGGGTCGCCTCCAGCCCAAGTGCCCGCCATTATGTACATAGGACTTTGAGGGAAGCCCTGACCATTATCAGGCTCCAACGTTCTGACAACCGAGCCATCAAGAGACCACGTAATTGAATCCTTGGTCCATTCAATGGTGTAAGTGTGAAAGTTCTCTAATGGGGAATTTGAGGTTGAGTGATATTCACCTCTGTCGTAAGTGGTAGTGTCACCCTTCGAAAACCAGTTAGATTGGAACTCGTAAGCATCTCCACCAAACAATTCTATATCAATTTCGTCCAAATCATCACTCTGGAGATAAAATGAGGATACTATTCCCTTTCCCTTGGCTGCTTGCATCACAACCTCAACCTTTCCGAACATGATATAGAAGTTTGACTTGATCGATGGATTGTCAAACCTCTTGGCGATCTCTAGCTTCAAGCCATCATTGGAGTACGACAAACCTGTTGCCTTCACCTCGTCGAAGTATGAAGATTGCAGATGAAAGTCTTCTCTAAATGAGGATGCCAATGCTGTAACAGGTGAACATTTGCCTTGAGTTGGGTTGCATGCGTATACAGTTGCAGCTAAGACGGCCCCAAGAAGGCTACTTGATAATCTCATGATAGCTGTACAGAAAAGAAAGGAAAAAAGGTTAATAATGGAACTAGAGAAGGCAGGAGATGCTCTTTATATAACTTGCTGATCATGGCGGTGCTTCTTTATGGAGGAATCTCAGGCTAGTCTGATCTATTTTTGACCGCGTGTATATATTTACGTTATTTGCGCGCGTTGCTTAAATGACCTAGGCTGAAGGGGGCACCCGAATCTTTATCAAATCTCGTTTACCAACTTAAGTCGAGCGGACACTAATTACGCCTTCGAATGTGATAATTTTAGGGTCCTTTTGAGGCCATTTTCCATCAGGACAGGCAATTTCAGAATACTTGCGAATTGCAATCATCCACTTAATTGGCAGTTTTTGCCTCTGCTGCAGAAGACCAGCTCGTAACAAGGAGAAGACTAGTTGGCCTATGTTGGTTACCATATGTTAATAGGTCGGGTGGCTGGCTGTGGTGCGAAATCAAGGATGGCAAGGTAGTGTGATCTGCACACGTGACATGTTTTACCTACCCGATTTGTATTAATCACCAGCGTTCATTATTAATGAGTCTGGTTATCACCTTGCAACTGGTCAGAGCCGAAATATCTTTCGATAAAGAGACGAGGTAGGATTTTTATGATGTAGTCGAGCTCAATGGCGAACCATTAGGATTATCCATCCCTGGAATATTCCAATACTTTTAATGGAGCTGGAATGTGAAAGAAGAAATGGGCAAGAACAAAAAAAAATTAATAAACTTGACGAGGTACAAATAAAGTATCAGTTAATCTGGATTGCTCCCTAAAATCCAATTAATACAATTTCGCAACATCGACGTTTCCAGAGAACATTTATCTCTCCACCTTTTCCATCGATTTATGGAAGTCGCAATCAATGCATGCACTCCATACGACCTACATGCACTCCTGAGATAGTGTCATGGCTAAGGTTGGTCGTCCCTTCTTTTATGACTTATCTTTATCGAGTTTGAGTTATTGGGCATATGTGGAGCAAAAGTTTCATATTTTACACCTTAACACAGGTGGTGAAGTCATATCCGGTAGTGATTTTAATAGAGGAGGATGTGCCCTTTGGTGGAGATGATGAAGGAAGTACTTTGCTTATACTTTTTATTCTTTTCATATCTCTCTTCGGATTATTGTTACTAAGTTCTTTGATTTATTGCGTCATCAGAACTCACAAGCGTATCAGCGAGGACGTATTGAGCAGAGAGGAGGATAACCAAGCATACTTGGAACTTGATCTGGAAGAACAGGAGCTCTATTTTCAATCCAAAGAGTTTTTGCAAGCGAATCCCTATTTAAGAGGAGACTTGACCTTGTCGCAGAACTTAAGCATTCAAGAGAAAGCTATTAAGGCTTGGGAGTTTGTAAAGGATCCAATGTTGACCAATAATGATTTGCTTATTGTGAACAAATGTGAGTTGAACTTTTTCAAGAACTTCGAGTGCTCTGCACAAACGAATTTACCTATTCCTCAAGTTAACGAAGTTTACTACTTTGAAAGCAAAATATACTCCTTGCCAAAGCCTGAAGAGACACTTATCTCCATCGGCATCGGCATCAAGCCTTATCCTTGGTTTCGGTTGCCTGGACGCCACACACAAAGCATTGCATACGATAGTGATGGCTTCAGACGCCATAACCAGCCATTCAAGTTTAACACTGAAAGTCCGTTTCCAAAATTAATAGAGGGTGATGTTGTCGGTATCGGATACCGAGTTCGTTCGGGAACTGTGTTTTTTACCAGGAATGGAAAGAAAGTGAGCGAGCTGAAACTTGGAGGTCACATTAAAAATTTCAAGATACCTCATGAAGGTCAGCTTTACCCAGTGATAGGAGCAAACAATCTCTGTTCCGTACATGTAAACATCGGTCAGATGGGTTACGTTTTCATTGAGGGTAATGTTAAGAAGTGGGGATTTGCTCCTCTTGAAGGCACAGGTCCTGCCCCTCCAGCGTACAATAAGTTCAATGGAGATATTTTGTTGGAACGATCAGAGATCGATGAAGAAAACGACCTTTCGGAAAGAATGAATGATTTTCCTCCAGATTTTTGGGATCTTCAAGAGAGAGATGGTGAGGACTACGAAAACCAAGACAAATTCAGCTACAATATCCATAGTGACGCCTCGTTGGATGAGCGGATCACGTTGCACAGCCTAATACCCAACAAACCACCGAGTTACGACTCCGACCTGGATCCGCCGGGATCAATAGGGGTCGGTGCACCGTGGGAATCGGCATCAATTGACAATGCACAAAACTGTGGGGTTGATGCCCTTGAGTCCGAAAACAGAAATGATGTGCAAGTGGAGGAGATCGATTTGGATGAACCTAACGGAATAGTTCGGACAGAACAGAATGCAGACAACTCCAAAGGTATAAGTGGAGTAGTCACAGAAGAGGAGGGTGAATAGAACAACTTTCGTATTGCTTCGTCTCATGGGCAATTCTAGGGGATATTTTGTGCATCAACATCGGACTTTAATACATACATCTTATGATTGGGTTAAAGTACTTGAATGTAGCCTTGGTCATAGGAATAAGTCGGAACGTAGTCCCCTCAGTTGTGGTTTTTCTTCAATTTTACGGCCCGCTCTTCGGCCCTACTCCCGAATGCACCAAAGGGTTACGTATAGCCATACTTATTCCACTGTATGTACTCACTCGGACACGGCACTTTGAATATGAATCATCTAAATGCAGTAAACCCCACAGTATTGTCCCCCAAAGTGAAACACATCTGGAGTGCATGGAGAAGAAAAAACGAGAAATTGCGGAAAAATCGCACTATTCTTATAGTTTCCTGGGGTAGTGGTGGGGTTTTCAAAACGCCGTACAAAAGTGGATTTCTTATAAAATGATAAGGAATTCTGGCTTATCACAGGCCAATAAGATTATAGTACCTAATAATAGTGAAGTCATGATCCAGAAATATACCTGTGTGCCAGTTGATGAATACGACGTCCTTATTGTCACGAACGGTGCAGTGCATCAAGTAGAGCAGGCTCTCCATCAATTGAACGAACGGACCGACAATGATATTCCACTCAATGCAACTATTGTATACTTAGATTCTTTCGAAGATTTGGTTACACACTTGAGAATTACTAACATGGAAACAATGTCGCCAACCACAAACTTTAAGGGTAAAACGGTGTTCATGTTTTTTAACGGTCTTGAGTACATACAGAATTTCATTTGTGAGGTAATTGATTACTATGGCTCTTTGGTGATGGGATTCACACCAGATTTCCACAAAGCAAGATTGAGCATTCTCAACAACTCCTACTATTATTTTGATTCATCCGTGGCCACAGACCTAGGGATGGAACCCACTTCGATGTTGAGCGATTCTGTTCAATTCAACTACATTGTCACCATTGTTAACGACATCTTAAAGAAAATGAGCTTCATGTTGCATAGAATTCGCGGAGTGTATTTGGATGACATCCAATTTAACGGTGAAAGACTGTACCCATTGCAAGCATTACTACGCAACTTCCCCAACCTTGAGAGAGTGGATCTTGCAAGTGAAGCCGAAGTTTGCTTTAGGGAAATAGTGGTTTAGGAAGGATATACGAAAAGTTAAATGGTTTTAATCGAAACCTTGTAGTGTGCATTGTATATGATACGAAATGTTATTTCGCTCCCGAAAACTTCTCGTTTCTCATTTCCCTATGGGCTTACACCAGAATGTGTATTAGAGTAGAACCTACGCTGTATCTGAGCATAGAGCCACAAATGTGTAGCTCTTTTGATTGACGAAAGCACCAATATAGGAACCATTCGAAGATCTGTAAGTGATCTATTATCTGTGCCGTTGATTCTAAATACAGCTAATTACTACACTTCATAATTAAAGACTGTCAAAAGGAACATCCACACTCATTTTATCTAATCTTCAAGTCAATTTCGGAGTATCGATCCCGCATGGCGGATTGAGTTGTCGGATTGGGATTCCGCACTTTTGTTATCTGCTTACAGTTAATCTGCAGAACTTACTATTACCTACATAAATCGATCAGATCTTTATTTAGTCCATATATTTGCTTGGAAGGTTTGATGGTTCTTTTCATCATTCTAGTGATAGCTATTGCTATTGTAGCCTATTATTACTACCCACCAAATCCACAGATACAAGCTCCAGTTGGGACATCTCAGATAGTTCCAGAAGTTGAACCTGTGGATCCGTCTTTCAAATGGCATGAAGCAGAACCATATAAATTACGCCCATTTGTGGGAAAGAAAAATTTTCGTCCGTCCATGTCTGTGCATAACATCTCTAATAAGCGGGAGAATCTCTTCCTCATTGAGAAGACGTACTTGGAAATCACAAACCACAGACGCCAGGTTGCGAATGATTATTCTGACAAGATTATTCACTGCAACCCAAACACCAGATCCGTGGAGGCAGTACGAGAGTTTTATGACATGACCATTAAATTTCTCTGCGAAAGATATCCTCAGTATTTCAAGATCGACGAGGAGAAAAATAGTGTATTCAACCTTATCAACAATGATACTCTTCCTCTCACATCTGTTCAGGAGGATCCAAGAACACTCATTACGATTTTAACGGGAAACATCGAGGAAGATTTCCTAATTTTGCTCAAGGATGACCCTAAGGACCACAGTCAAGAGTATATTCTTAGAGCAAGCTTGACTGGTACTCCTGCGGGATTTGATCCCTCAGTCAATTTTGATAAACCAGTTTCGTTCATTCACGTCCCAGTTCCTCAGTATCAAGAGCGGTTGGAATCACCAATGGCTCGTTTCTTTAATAGATTGGAGCCTAAGGACTTGTGGCAGAGAGGAAACTGGTCAGTTCAAACCAATAATGTTTTATTCAAATTAGACAGCCATCACGGGAGGGAAGGCGACGAAACCAAAGAATTGAGTATGGACGAGATTGACTTCGATAATGCTTGCTTTATGCGATGTGAGAGACAAGTATTCACCAGATTGCCAAAATCAAGAGCGGTAATTATGCTAGTGAGAACCTACTTGACACCTATCAAACAAATTCGTGAAGAGGGCTTAGGAGAAATCATGGCAAATGCAATCGAGTCATTGCCTGCGGACTTGGCATTTTACAAGAGAAGACAAGCCTGGGGAAACGCAGTTAAGCAGTATTTGAGAATGCCATAGGGTTCATAGATCTCTGTTTTGATAGAAACGTTCAAATTTTTTATAGAGCCAATTGAAGAACTAACGTTACTGTAACTTGACGTAGTTAGCTGGGAACAATCCCACGTCTCCAGTCTTGGAGTTCTTACCAGACCACCAGTCTTCGTCAACAAAGTCAATTTCTATGATCAAGTCCCCCTCGGCGAAAGTGATCTCATTGTCCTCTTCTTTTTCGTACTCATATTCAGCAACAGCAGTCTTTCCTTCAGAACCAGCAGGAGAATCGGTAGCAGTAGCAGGGGCCTCTGAAGCACTCGAAGGTTTTTCAGCAGGTTCACTTTCATCCTGAACTGTCACATAAGAACCTGGGAACAACCCGGTCTTCCCAGTTCTAGAATTCTTTCCCGACCACCATTCTTCGTCAACAAATTCTATCTCCACAATAATATCACCTTCATTGAACTCAACTTCATTGTCTTCATCCTTCTCGTAGTCATATTGTGCAACAGCCGAGATACCAACCTTACTTTCTTCAGTTTCTCTCTTTGGCATAGAAGGTGTTGGCAGTTCGGCCTTTGGCTCCTCTCTGGTAGGAAGTGGGGGCAAGTTACGAGCTGGCAATGAAGGAACATGGGCTGGAGCAGGAACCTCCTCTTCCTCTTCCTCCTCCTTCTCCTCTTCAGCTGGGGCAGGTGGAAGGACTCTCTTCGGTGGAGCAGGGAAGCCACCAACAGCCGGCTTGATGATAGTTGGCTTGAAATCATGTTTTTCTTCTTCCTCTTCTTCCTCTTCTTCCTCTTCTTCCTCTTCTTCCTCTTCTTCATCCTTTGGAGCGACCGCTGGTTCTTCTGTTTCTTTATCATCTTCCTTATCTTTCACTTGAAAAGACTTAAACTCAGACTCCAATTCCCTAGAATCAGACGTACTAGAAGCATGGACTGGTTCCTCATCATGATTGACATCCTTGAACTTACCTCTCTTTTCAGCCCACAACTGAGCAGGTGTTTTGCCATTCTCAGCACCGAAATTACGAGATAATCCACCAACCAACTTATCCTTCTTGTCCAAAGACTGCCCAAAATGTGGCTTAGCACCAAAAGTTGGCGCAGAACTCGAGGATGAAGCAGCAGTATAACGGGAAGCCACGGAGTGGTTAACCTTTGGCTTTGGTAAAGACGTAAGTCTTCCGTCATCGCCAGCCAGCTGAAATGCTTTCATTCTGTCGCTCAAAGTCTTCTGTTCAGCCAGTTCAGACTTGCTCTCTTGTGGCTTCGATGGAGCTATCTTAGAGGAGATAGTGTCAGATTTCTGCTTTCTCAACTCAGCAATATCGACCTTAGTAGGTTTATAAGCAGAAGGAACAGACTCTAGAGGCTGCTTCTCGAAGTCTCTTTCTTCAATCTCTTTCTCTCCTCCCCATTCATCTTCGTCTTGAGCAGTTGGCTCGGATGGCTTCACTGTAGGAGACTTAAAAGCTGGCTTTGGAGTAATTGGGGCCACGGGCTTCCCCGTTGACTTTGGAATAAAAGAGGAAGGCTTTGAAGGCTTCGAAACAACGGCAGGCACTGGTTGTGGCGAAGCCTTCTTGACAGATGGAGCAGCATTGGCTGTTCCGTATCTTGCACCAGCAGCTGCTCCCACTCTAGAAAGAAACTCGTCCACATCCAAATCGTCAGAATCTCTTGCGGTGATTTGAACATGATATCCGCTCAAAACACGCGAAACATCTGCGAAGTTGGCCGCAAAAGACAATCTCAACTTTGCTGGAGCATTGTCGGGACACCAACCAAGCAAGAGGTTCTTAACCACGTCAGATCCCGGAAGAGTCACACGAGTCAAACCGAACTGAACTTGACCATCAGAGAACTCGGAGACAAATTCCTCCAAATCTCCTGATCCGCCGCTGGTAGCATCGAGCACTCCATTCTTGTCAACCGAAAACACACCGTAGGTGGTCGATTGGTCACCACGAACCACTTTGTTGTAGAGGTCCTGGATCTTCTTCGAGTTAGTAGATAAGTCAATCTTCTCCATGATTGATAATTGAGCGAAATACGGTCCGATTGGAGCTTTTTGTCAATGGAATTCAATCGCCACGTTGAAGTACTAGCAAATTATGAGGTTCCGAAGCTTGGGGCTGAGAATCGGCTCGCTCCATTGCTCATGCAGGCATTTCATGACGCTAGGGGATCGAATTGATCTGTAAGAGACGACAGTGCTATGTATTTCTGACCGGGAAGCTTTGCAGTCAGTAGCTAATTACTAAGTCTAACATTTTCTTCTGTTCTTGTAGATTATCCGACCCGCTCGCATGCCGTTCAATACTTTAACCACAGTTTCTACATTGCGGTCAAAAGAACTTCAACGAGATTAGGATAATGCTGGACCGTTAAATTCAGAGATCTCTGTTTAAATCAACTAGTCATCGGTTTTGATTGACATTTACGAAAATTCACCAAGTGCAAGTTTCATGAAACGCAATTGTTCATTAAAGAGTGACGATGGCATTGAAGCAGCATTCACTCCCCAAACCTTCTTAAAGCCACTCAGCTGAGGGAATGGTAACTCCGTGAGATCAACTCAGGAATAGATCTCTCCTCGCAGCTATGATGGTTACTTAACGAGAGCATACGTTAAACACCACATCATGACGTAGCCAGCCAAACTGGAACTGATACCGTCAAGGAAGATCTCTTTCCACAGATTTTGAAAGAAGCTCTCTGGCTTCCCCTCACAACAAAGTAGAAAAAACGACAAATTTGACAAGGAAAACGTCACTAAAAAGAAGAAAAACCCATTCAACGACTCTAAACATAAGACACCCGCCCCGACTCCGAGGGCCAATGACATGACATCTTGAAGACGCTGTAGTTTTTGCTTATTTGCAAGGATATTTGGAGGGAAGTACAATGGGTCCATGGTGGAAGGATGCCGTCGGAGGTTGAGGTTGATCGTAATGAACAAGGTTGTTGATCAATATGTGCAGTACTTAATGAAGCTCACACTGGAAGTATTACCGAAGTTTGGCAATATTAAAGTCTGTTTGAAATAAAAATTGAAGCATCAGTGTAATTGAAAGATAATTTATTAATGAAGAGGAAGGGAGTCGAAGATAAATGCTTTGATTGATTAAAATCCCCAAAGGGCGCAAGGGCGAGAAGAACACATTCAGTAGGGGCCCTGTCAGCTACATACGCTCTTCTAGATACAATTGATCACTTTTATGGGTAAAAACCGGCAAGTTGGAAGGAATGGTAGCAAGTAGAAATTTGCAAAAAAAAACCCGTATTCATTTTCGTTGACTATATCAAATAACCCTCACGTGACAACACTGAAATTATCTGCACACTTCAGTCTTTGCCAGTATCGCCTTCCGGCAAGTTGCCTTCTAAGACAGTGGTTAGAAGTCATTCAATTCCAAATAATTAGTTTGAAAAAGGTTTCAGAAGTGTTAAATTTACCCCCGTTCTTCCTGGACCATCCCACAGATGATGCATGACTTACGCTTCGACACTGTGTTGAAGCGATTCTTGATCGATCTACCAACCTTCCATGATTACCAGCTTACCGAGGAGGCTAAGAAGGACATCCGAAGGGCGTTATTTGTCTCATTATCGAATAACGGTCAATGTCTCGAGTGGCTTTTCCCTCAGCTTTTCTCTTGCAATACCGATCGTGAAGTTGCAATTGAGACCTTAGAAAACGATCTCAATTGGCTGTACTCTGAATACTATTCCAATGTCTCCAAGAGCAGAGATCCAACACATAATACCCATAATCACCATGCATTCCATTCCAATTCTCCATGTGCCAGGATATTTCGTCGTGGAGAACCAATTTTCAAATGCTTAACATGTGGCTTTGATGAAACATGTGCTTTATGTTCTCATTGCTACCAGCCTGAGAATCACAAGGATCATGCCGTTCACATCACTATCTGCCAACGTGAAAATGGAGGCGTCTGTGATTGTGGTGATCCAGAGGCTTGGGTTAGTCCCTTTCTCTGTAAGTATGCACTGGAAGATGGGAGCTATACAAATTTTAGTTCCAGAGAGGTACCAGAGGAACTTCAGTATTCCTTCTTTCGAACGATTGAGATATTCCTAGATTATGTTATTGATGTAATGAGTCAAGCAGATTTACAATTCTATTCTCCATGGGAGGTGGCTACAAATCCGGAAAAATACTCTGCTAACTGCAACTTAGATCCGAAAAAGTACGGTTACGAAACTTTAAATGATTCAAATTATGACAAGCCAAGTGAAAAATATAGCTTGATAGCTTACAATGATCAAGTTCGTCATTTCAGAGATGCAGTTCAGAGGATCCATTTGGCAAGTAAAAAAGTGCCTGAGTTCGCAACAATGGTGGCCGAAAAAGTTCAGAACCATGGAAGAGCAACGGTGATAAGATCAAGAGACGTCAGTTTATTGTTTGATCGACAGAAAACACTTAGTGCCACTGGTCTTGCCTCATGTATCCGAAATGCAAGAGACGAATTCAGAGAGGATATGTGTCATGAAATGATCTTATGGCTTGGAAGCCTCACTGAGAGTGAAGTGTTTAAGTCAAATGACACTTTGAAGAATCTATTTTGTCGTGCTTTTTGCTGCCGATGGGATAAAGGTCTCTTAACCAACCTTTCGAATCATCAAGGGGAGTATTGTAGAGGGAAACTCGATAGTTACTTCCTCATTCCCAAAGTTGACTGCTGTACAAACTTGAGTTTGCAAAAACAGCATTGGTCATTTACTCCTTCACTATGGAATCTTCCTCAACAAATATGCGAGGACTGTAATTACAATCTAAGTCTCGATGATTATCAATTGGATAGCGGCCATTTGGGGTCCAGATTTCAATACATGGTGTACCTTGACATCCGTTTCTGGAAGTCAATTCGCATGTTTCTTCATGATATGTACGCCACTTCACTCATTACTAATTTGACATTCAAGGGAATTATCAGCTGCCAGTATGTGGATATTTATCCAACTATAGCGGACATGTTTTTGACTCTTGACGGGGAACCAGAAGTCAATATTATGTGTACTCTTTCCACGCAGCTTTTTACATGTCCCTCGAATTCCACCTCAATTATTGCTCATGGTGACGTTTCTCGGATATTTTCATCTATTTACAACTTCTTGAAGACTGGACAAATTAAGTCATCGTCATCATTGCCGCTTGATGATAATAAGATTTTGATGTCAAGTTTAAAGAATCGCAGATGGGGCCAAATTTTTTTTGATATTGGTTACATATTGAGCCGTGGAAAAGATAGGGAATTGATTCTTACGAATAGTATTATTCCCATGGCTTGTGACATCCTTTCTTTGTTTCAGGGAAGGCCAGTGATGAAAAGAGAAAGGGAAAGCCATGTGGAATACGAGAGTTCTGACTACACTGCGTTTTTCCATGCCATCCCCGTTATTTTCCAATTTGCCGAATACATTGCTCACTCTGTGACTAATTTGGACCCAGCTGAGAGAGAGAAGATTTCACACAATGCGATTAGCTGTGTGACGAACTACTTGCTTCAACTCGAGGTTTGGGATCATGAGGGTATTTTGACAGACTATAATGACGTCGATTACGGTCAAAGATCAATTGATGTCGACAGCGGGGACCAAGATTTCAAAGTCAGTCTTTTGCATCCTATACATTCATTCCTATCTTGGCTCATAGAGTTCTCCAATTTTGATTCTTTGGACAAAATGTTAAGCATATTTAAAGACTCCTACCACACTTACTGTCTTGCTAATAGAGTATCAGAGGTCGCAGATTACGACTTTTCGAGAATTTTTGAATATCCAGTTCGGACGGTGGTGCTTTCATCTCAAATTAAATCTGGTTTCTGGGTGCGCAATGGTTTTAGCGTCAGGAGCCAGCTTCAACTTTACAAGAACACTGGCCTCCGTGAACAAGGCTACATGAGAGATTTGTTCTTGATCCAGGTGTTTATGATCAGTTCAGATTATAATACCGTTAGTGATCTTTTCTTGAAGAGATGGTTACTTTCTGAAGGCTGGATCACAAACACAGATAATTCTAAAGTTGCCTACGATCTGAACATCTTGCCTTACATTCTTGAGGAGTGCCTTAGTTTCTTCATTCACGTTCTTACAGAAGACGTATTCTTAAGACATTTGAGCAGCGAAGAGACAACTCACTTGAGGGTGAAAAATGAGATCATTCATAATTTGTGTTTCGGACCTATGAGTTTTTCTCGGCTTTCATCTCAAATCCCGGAACATATCAGCTCGGAAAAGAGGTTCGACATGATTCTAGAGGAGTTGACAAACTTCAAGAAACCAAAGACTTCTAAAGACACGGGAACCTACTCTTTGAAAGAGCAGTATTTGGATGAAATTGATCCTTATTATTTTAATTATTCAGCTAACAAGAAGGATGATGCAATTAAATTTGTCAAAGACAGAGTCACAAAGTCGACCACAAATCATTTTCACGAAGCTGTTATCAAGCCAAAGAGGAGAAATGCTACAGAGCTCGGAATTTACAGACATCTCGGCAACTTTACAACTTCTAGATCATTTGTTGAGTTTCTTATTAGAACTTTGAAGTTTATATTTGACGAAGGAGTACACAAAATGGATGGTCTCTTGGAAACAACTCTTCATCTCATCCATATTTGTTCTATGGAAGAAATGATCGATACCGAGCTGTGTGGCACATTTTTTGCTAGGTTTTGTGACATCTCACAAACTTTCCAGACTTCTCTTGCTATTCAGTTGTACCACATCATTTCCATTGATGACTTTAAAGCACATCATTCCAAGATTAGAGAGATTTTCAAGGTGCTCGATAAGAAGCATCACACTTTGGTGAAGATCTTGTCTGGTACATGCAATGATTTCAATCCATCGAAGTTGGAACTTGTAACGGAAGAAGGCGTATGTGAGAACGAATTGGAGAGGAAGAAGAGAGTTGCCAAGGAACGACAAGCGAAACTAATGGCAAAATTCAAGAAACAACAGAGCCTGTTCATCAAGAAGAACAATTTTTGCACAGACTGCAGCGATACTGAGATGGAAGAACTAGAGGAAGAAGGTTGGAAATTTCCTGACCCTCATTGCATTTTATGTCAGGATACTGCTCAAGATGCTGGCCCATTTGGAATCATAACTTTCATCTCAAAGTCATCCGAGTTTAGAGATGTGCCTTTCGATGATCCCTATTGGTTTCTTAAGTCATTCTCAGACCACTCTAACCTCAACGAAACTGAGAATGAGCATTACGTCCCCGAACACCATAGTGAAAAATGGGAACATTACATGAAGAAAATCGACGAAGATTATGTTATTGGTCCCGGTTTCAGCAATCAAAGACTTGTACATAATAAATTGGTTTCTCTGACTTGTGGCCATGGAATGCATTTTAATTGCTACATGCAATTTCTCTACAGCAGCCGAACCCGTCTGAGTCAGATCACAAGGAACACTCCAGACAGCATTGAACATAGGGAGTTTTTGTGTCCCTTATGTAAGGCCATCAACAACATGTTCATTCCTATATTGTGGTCCTCAAATGATAGATCTCTTGAAAGATTTATCACACCTTCCACTGTTCCCAATATTTTTGATGGTCTACTGAGTCAGAAGATTCATGAGAACGAATGGCTAAAGGAGTTTTGCAGGACAGCCTCCGCAGATTTGGAGCAGATATCTATTCTAACTCCTAGTGCAAAGGAAATGATAAATTCAGAGTCAACTGCAAGCACTATTCAGTTTAGAACTCTACTATCCAACATGTTCCACATTCTATCGTCGCTTACTTTTCCTCAAATTTTCAAAGCAGATTCACCGGATATTTTGATTAATAGCATCAAGTCTACGGAAATCTCCTTGAGAGGGGTGAGCTCACACTCAGCGCTTTTAGTTGATCAAATCTCTAATAACACCTTGATCAATCTCAGAGCGCTCAATGAATTTAGAATCACAAGCTTACTTATGAAAATCTCGAATTGGCTCCAATTACCTTCTAATCGTCCGGATGCACATGTCAAGATCTTAGCAAACTTATTTGCATTATCTTCAGACTCTTTCAACTCCAGTATACTTAACTTGGACTTCTTTTCGTTGCTTGTGAACATTTTCCCCTTACCTTCAACAGGATTCTCATTTAATGCAATTTTGTCTGCATGCTTCACAGGCTCTATTATTCAGAATTTATATCTTATTTCGACCGAAATTGTGTCTCACAAATTCTACTTGGAAGGGGATTACAATATTCTTGATGTTCCTTTTTCTGAGATGATTACAGAGGCTGATGCACAAAGGGTGTTAACACTTTTCAAGAAGTTTGTTTTACCAGCACATGACATTTCACTTTATGCGGGCATTGTATCTGATCCAAAATTTGGATATGTGCTCTTTTCTATGTTGATGAAGTCCATTAACCCATTTTTGAGACAATCGGCAATTTATGCATACGTTTGCTGCTCCAACATGGAAGGAGTGAGATTGGGCCAATCTCTCGATCAAGTTTTTGAGTCCGATGCACTCTGCCAGTTCTTAAACTTGCCCACTTTAAGTGAATCTCTTTGTCGTTTATGCTCAACAAGCAGTAAAGAGGAGTTACCTTTCGAAGCAAAAAAATTGAGCTCGTTTCTTATGTACATCAAAAGATCGGCTGCAAAGGTGTCTAAAGAGGATCACGACATAAGAAAGACGATTGAGTACCCCGGGATAGTTCGGTTGGCGAAACTCCCCGAAAGGCTTGATAACTTTTTCACGAGATACTATTATCTGGACAAGTATAACAATCCAAACTTATCGATTGAGAATCCTGCTATCTGCTTATTTTGCTGCGAGGTTGTCGATGTTCAAAAGGGTGCTATTGGATCAGACTTTGGACAATGTACTACTCACTATTTGAAGGAGTGCTCAAATAGTGTTGGCATATTCTTGCTTCCCAAGGAACGTTGCCTTTATTTAATTCACAAAAATGGAGGCTCATTTCACGATGAGCCTTATCTTGATCAACATGGGGAGATACCGGGAGAGAACAAAAAGGGGAAAACTGTATACTTGCTGAAGGAAAGATACGACGACTTTACAAGAAATGTCTGGTTGCAGCACAATGTGCCCAATTATATTGTGCGAAAGCTCGACAGTGTGATTGATGCTGGAGGATGGGAAACTCTCTAGAGTATGTATTTAATAGAGACGAGGCCCGGAAACCATTAATGATTATTCCCAGAAACCAAAATCATCATCAGAATCCTCATCGAATTCAAGCTCTGCTCCAATATCATCCATATTGGGTACCATTGGAGCATTACCTCTTAAACCAAAAAATGTTCTGGTGACAAAACCGAACAATCCTTGAGAAATCCATAGTTTGCTTAGATAATTGTATCTGAAGTGATTTAATGTGGCTTTCCCAGGTAAACGATCTCTCTTGACTTCACCATGAACAGTCAAATAAGGAGCAGGTATCTTTACCTCAAACGGATTGTTGGGGATGAGAATGACAACATTCAACATGTTTGATGAGGGCGAAAAGTAGATTGGCATAAATGAACACCATTGCATATGTGACACATGACTCAATGTATTGAGATAAGTTCCACACTGTAAGCAAATGGAGTCAACACCACTGGCGGACTTGTATTGTGGGTCAGTGATGCAATCGTTGTAGTCGTCTGGGAGGTCGATCAAACGGACTACTCCCGGATATTGCAAGTTTAATATTCCATTTTCCAACCGACTGGGTATTTTGGCGTTGAAATGTACATCCAAAATTCCAGCTTCAAACTCAAAGGCTGGGTCGTCCAGAACAATACCTTTGAGGAAATCCGCTAATGTTGGAAGGTTCAACATGTCACACAACAGGTCACATGAATCCTTACTTGACTGTGATTCGATTCTTGACTTGAGATTCGTGATGCCTTCGACAGACTTAAACTCGTTCTCCCCCAGTACCTCACAAGTGAGAAGATCGTAGAAAATGACGCATTGCCTCAAGAATGGGAGAAGAAGTCTTTCCATCGCGAAATAAAGGTTGCAAGCAAAGTGGTTGGAATATTCATTGCTTTCAGAGTCTTCATCGTCATTGGGCTCGAAAGACGAAAGAAATACGACCATTGCTCCAATGGTCGTATCATCCAAGGAATCCATTGAGCGAGAGTTTATTGGTGGCCCGTTTAACATCGAACCAAAGTTGCGGCATAGGGCGTACGCTGCCACAGCAACCAACTTTGCATAGCCCAATCTCATGCAAGTCCTTAAAGATTCACTTGTTTGAAAAAACAATAAAACCACCTCATTAAACTGACCATCAACGTAGAAGGACTGGTCCCAAGTGATATTGACCATCTTTGATATAACGGACTGCAAATCTCCCATCATCGTTTCGGACGCAGAATGAAGAAAAATTCGTGTTTGAATCATCGAACGTAACATCGCTTTCGAACTCATCGGAATTTCTTCCATGAAATTTGAAAGACCCTTGTTGCCATCAAGTCGTGTTGTCATTTCATTTGCTCGAATTGAATCTGCGATAAGAACACTAAGATCGCGGAATTTCTTTTCGGTCAAAGTAGTTCTCTCCGTATTAATAGCAAGCTTGACAAAGTCTTCCTTAAAGGAATTATCATCAAAATACTCTTTGCTGAAAATCGACCTGGAGATTTCATTCATCTTTTCACCACCACAACTTGCAAGTATGCGATTGTACTTTGCAATTTCCGGCTCACCGTCCAAAATTTTCTTGGGAATAGTCCCATTTGTCACAAGCATGCTTGGTATAAACGAGTCATGCAAATTGTGACATAAAGGACAGGGAAAAGTCTGGAGTTGAGTTCGAGCTCTAACATAGCATTTATAATGCATGCCATGAGCACAACTCGATCCCACTACCGCACTAAGCAGGATGCCATTATCCTTCGACATCATTTGATAAGGATATCCAGGGGCGTATAGTTTTCCATCTTCTGGTTTGGCTCTTGCATCCAAATTTCCGAAAGCCAAATCTCGATATTGAGTAGATTCCGGTACCTTCCAAAAGATCGAACTTTCAGTATGGCACAAAAGTAGTCCGAAAACTCGATCTAAGGATTCCTCTTCTCCACATGCAACACATTTCCTTGTATTTGAAATTTCTTCTTCTTTTCTTTCTTCCTCTTCTTGTTTATCTTCTTTGAGGTCATTCTGTTTCATGAATTTTTCTCTTTGCTTAGCAAATTTTCTCATCACTGCCGCCTTCCTTTCCTCAGCAAGACGTTTCCTCTTCTCTGATTCCGACTCAAAAATGCCAACTTTTCTCTTTTTATACAACTGTACATGATCTTCTCCAAAACAATCCACTAAAGATTCCATGATACGATCATCACGAGTTACAAATTCATCGAGTAAGAAATCAGCCTTCAGAACTATCTCTGACGACATGGAAGATTCCGCAATTGAGAGTAGCAAGTCGCTTATAGGAATTGAGACAAAAAAATCGACCAAGTGACCCTTGCCGTGAACTTGTTCGTCGTCCAAGATAACTGCATGAATCAAGTGTAGCAAATGAGGCAAGAAAAGCTCATCCAGAGAATTGAGCGCCACTTGCAATAATTTGTAAACCAACTTTGCAAACTCTTTAGTTCTGGTGAATTCACCAATGTTATCATTGACAAAAGAACTCCTAGATCGATAGATCTCGGGTTTCAACACAACTTCCTCTTCCCTAATATTCTTGCTCTTCGCAATGCTTGATATCAAGGATGCTGATATAGACAGGTAATTACTGGAATCTACGAGAAAACTCATAGGGTCCAACGATTCACAGAGAGAAGGTTTCAACCTGTAAATTCCACTATCATACAAGCCTGTAGGAGGGCTGTAATCCGCGCATTCGTATAATATGTCATCAAAGTTTCTTGTTGCAGCCATCGATCCTAAAGTTGATTTCAATGCAGTGTAAGATTTAGGTTCTCCACACAAGGCATAAGAAATTGCCTTTTTGACTCTGTGAACTCTAGCTTCTTCGCACTCGAATTCATCAAAATAGAACCTGTCTGTTAAGGTATTGTACAAAAAGAGTATGAATTGTTCACAAATGAAACCAAACCTTTCCTCATAAATTGTTTTATCTTCCTTGATCTCTCCAGTGTACCATTGAAGCAACTCCCATCTATCAAGAAAGTTTAGCAATGTTTCTCTTGGATCATCAATGACACATGCAACTTGATTCAAGAAAAAGTCACGGAAGAAAGAAACCTCGGCGATGGTATCAGAATAATACGAAGCTTGTCTGGAGACGGTGACACCGTTTCGAATCCAAAATCCAATTTTCACTTGGGCAGCCAACACTAAACTTCTCAACGAAAAATCCGAGACAAACATGAAAGGATGAACTAACGCCTTAAGATCATCACTCACGTTCTCAACTCCGCAATCTTGCAAAATGTATGAAAGAAAAGAGTTGATTGGATTGACAAACGATACAGGTTCCTTACTCACCCGAAATTCAGCGATTCCGTGGGCGCTGGAATTCAACTTCCGCATAGATAAAAATTCCACAATTGAAACGACAGCCTTGACGGCAAGTGTCTTATTCATAACCTCAACTTTGGACACACTTTGAACCATGCTCAAAACTGGCAACGATCTTTGTAAAAACGTATAGAAATCTTCCAACATATCCCGCTCCACATGATCTCCATACTTTCTTTCAATAGGCAACGAACCTTGGAAATACTTCAAAAGATTGATCAACATCATTAAATTATCGTGGACAAGGAATTCATTGAGAATGTTGGAGTCGTCATTCTTGTGCATGATGTGATTGATGCATTCAATGGCCTTGTCTATGGTTTTCTGAATTGATAGCTTTTCACGCTTACTCCGAACATCCACGACGATATCAATTAAATTTGGCAAGCCACTAGAATTGACTCTTGATGCATAAGTCTCGATCAATGCAGACAATGGACCGATCATGTTGCCGATCTTTCCGGAAGAGACAATCCACTTATTCGAGCGAGGGCAAGTAAAAAGCTGACTAGCAACTGCAGTGATTGAGGCAAGTTGATCTTCTCTGTCGGAGACTGCCAAAACAGTAATCGAAATCGGGAAAATATCGATATATTGCTCGCAAAACTGTGCTTTTGTTGCTGGATCAGTGAAGAAAAGAGGTAAGATCAGCAGAGTGAACTTCTTTCGTACAGCCGAGACAAATCGGATCTCAAATGCAAACAAATATTGGATTCTGGAATACTCCACTTTCTGTTCTAAAGCGGGACGAAAAATATCTGAACATTTCTTCATCAATGATGTAGCTGTTATACCAGGTTTTAATCTTGTCAATGCCAAGTTCACTAGCTCCCCGTCCATAAGTAAACCATTTTTAAAAAACTCTCTTTGCACATCCAAATTTTCTGCTTGGAAAAACGACTTAGGGAGCACCTTAGAAAACTCGAACCCAGGCTCCATGAACAACTCTGCCAACAAGGCCCTAGAAGCTTCTCTGAATGCGGCGTTTCCACTGAAACTAGCGACTTCAATAAGCCAACTGAACATATTCAGCACAATGACCTCTCTCATATAGTCTCTGGCGGACATGATCGTTGCAACCAAGCCGTCGGCCTCCGCCAGTTTCTGGCCCTTCAATAGGTCGGTGTATTTTTTAGCGACTTTTAAAATTGCACGTCCATTTGCATTAATTTCGCTGGCAATCTCCTTTGCTTTATCATCAGGCACGCCCGTAGCTGCACGAATGCCCGTCTCAGCCTCAAGGTAATCGTGATTTTCATCGTTCCAAAGCACCAAATACCATTCTTCGGAATTAACATCATCGGCACCGTACACTTCAAACGGGAGTGAGCAGTAGTCTGAGATGGTTTGTGATGTTACTCGTAAATTCCCACGACGGTTGATGTTCTCGTGGATAAGGGGCAAGGTATTGATGGAAAAGTTGGCGACATCCAATATATAGTTCAACACCACCGTCAATGTTTCTCTCATCAAAAGCTTGAATTCTTCGGGCAACTCTTGAACTTCTTCATCAGTCTTCTGACATGCACAATTGAGCTTCTGGAGGAAGGCTGCTTCGTCTCCACAATCGCACATGCCTCCAGAGTCTCCCCTAGACTGATAAACTGACACGTTGTGGCCCACATGGTCTTCACGGTTGAAGCAGTGTACACAAATCACACACGTATCATCGTATCCACAGTCACTGCACCGGTAAACCGACTCGTTCTCTTTCAAGACACGCCCACATGTCAGACCTTCGGGGTGAGAATATCCTGATGGAGTCACATACTTATAGAATGGCCTAGTTCTGTTGAGCTTAGGAGGCCAAGAATAATCTTTCAATGCAACCAATTCATCCTCTGGGACATCTGAAAACAACAAGTCCATGTACTTGCCCTCCCCGGTTATGGCATAGTACAATGCCTTATAGAGGTTGACTTTGACCTTACGTTCTTCGCGAAAGCCTAGCGACTGCGGCAAATGAACAATATAGCGCTTTAGTTCATCCATTTTTCTGGGATGTCCGCTACTGATATGCTCCAATCTGCTTCCGATCAAGAACCCGTGAGAGGATGGCTGTGGCAATAGGTAGGAGGAGGTAGTGCAGGAATCTGGTGATGGGATCGGAGATGGAAATGGTAGATGAGAGAGGGGGTATGGTATTTCTTCTGGGTGATAACGAATCTCAAGGAGAAGAGATGACCTTCTTTTCCTCGAATTGATACTACTGTTATTGTATTCGCTCTATTATATTTGTGGCAGATGACCCAAAGTAATTGTAAATAACATTCCTGAGGTAGCCATCTCTAATACATGGGTGCAGTGAAGAATGCCAAACTTAATCAGCGAAGCATAAAATTAAATAATCTCATAACAAGAATAGACGGGTAGAAAAGTTTGACGATATGCTCAAGCAAGCCCTTAGAATTCCAAAACAAATTTATGACAACCTTCCCTTTTGGATCTTCCGAAACTGACAAGCGTTAGATACTTTTGATAGCCGGAGGTACGGATGTTAGTCAAAATTCTTCAAAGCTATGCATATCGAAATTTACTCTAGAATCTACATCTTCAACGATGAACGCCGACGAGAAGTTTAATTTGATCACTAAAGGCTTGCAGGAAGTCTTGAACCCCCAAATTATCAAGAACATCTTGGAAAATGAGAACAGACCTGTCAAGGTCTACTGGGGTACTGCTCCTACTGGTAAACCTCATTGTGGTTACTTTGTGCCAATGATCAAGTTGGCTCATTTCTTGAAGGCTGGATGCGAGGTCACTGTCTTGATTGCTGACTTGCATGCCTACTTGGACAATATGAAAGCACCTTTGGAAGTGGTCCAGTACCGAGGTTCTTACTATGCATCTGTAGTGAAGTCCATCTTGAAGTCCATTGGTGTACCTATTGAAAAGTTGAAGTTTGTTACTGGCTCGGACTACCAGTTGAAGGCTGAGTACACCATGGATTTGTTTAAGTTGTCAAACAAGGTGTCTCAGAACGATGCCAAGAGAGCCGGTGCCGATGTCGTCAAGCAGGTTGACAATCCATTGCTTTCTGGATTGATTTACCCATTAATGCAGGCCTTGGATGAGCATTACTTGGACGTCGACATGCAATTCGGAGGTGTGGACCAGAGAAAGATTTTCGTTCTCGCTGAGGAACAATTGCCAGGCATTGGATACAAGAAGAGAGCACACTTAATGAACCCAATGGTTCCGGGTTTGGGTCAGGGTGGTAAGATGAGTGCTTCCGACCCTAATTCCAAGATTGACATCATTGAGGAGCCAAAGGTGGTCAAAAAGAAGATTGCCTCTGCTTTCTGCGCTCCTGGCGACATCGATAACGGTTTGATTGCTTTCCTTGAGAACGTCGTGCAGCCTATCCAGGAATTGAAGGAAGATAAGGAAGGTGTCTTCAAATTCTACGTTGACAGACCAGAGAAATACGGTGGCCCAATTAACTATGACTCGTTGCTGGCCTTGAAGGACGACTTTGCTGCCGGAAAGTTGTCCCCAGTGGATTTGAAGGCTGGTGTTTCTGACAAGATCAACGAATTGTTGGCTCCTATCAGAGCAATGTATGAAGATGACAAGGCTTTCCAGGAAGCTGCTGCTAATGGATACCCTGTTGCAGCTCCTAAGGAAAAGAAGGTTAAGAAGGTTAAGAACAAGGGAACTTTCTACCCTGGAGCTGGAAAGACCACTGGAACGGAGGAAGTGGAGCAGAAGTTAGAGAGTGCTAAGATCGAGTAAGCGTATGGCTAGGGGAATAGAGAAGTACAAGTCACGTTCTTTAGTTTTTTTTTTTTTGTATACATTAGATTCAATTAGTTGGATTTGGCACCCATTAGTGTCCTTACTGTATACAAAGTTCCATTCCACCCAGTAGCCACTCGTTGAGCGTTACATGCAATACTTCGAGGTTGAAAACATCCAATCAAAAATTCGCATTATACAATACAAGTGTAAATTTCCTTACTTGTTTCTTATAACTAGACTTGCAAGAAATGGTATGTACATTTCACATCACAACAGGCGCCTAAGTGATACTCATGATTTTACGACCCATATGCTGGATTCCAAGACCTAATTTCCTTTGAGGAACATTGATTTATTGAACACTTCAGTGATTTTCAAGCGACAACTATTGTCCATTTTGAATGGACAACTTTGACCACCGAAATGCAATGAAGTCGAAGGAACCGTATCCCATTCGCAAATGCTACCTGAATCTGTACTTACGTCTCCTTGATCAAAAACGTTGATTCTCTGGGAATTTCTCAATTCACCTTTAAGCAATTTTTGCTCATACTAACATCCAGTTGTCTGCTTTGTTTAAGAGAAACTCTGTCTACGTCGCTACGATTTTTGGTGGTGCTTTTGCCTTCCAGGCTTTCTTCGACACCGCTGTCACCAGATGGTACGAATACCACAACAGAGGTAAGTTGTGGAAGGACCTCAAAGCCAAGATTCAGGCTGGTGATGAGGACGACGAAGATGACGAGTAAACATGTTCTACCGTCCAAAAAATACTACAATTTCAATCAATAGTGATTAATGCATAACATTTTAGATGATCAGTAATATTCGTCGTCTCCAAGTTCCTGTCCATACTCGAATGAATAGTGGTTCTGAGAACCGGGTTCATCATGCAAATTATCAAGAATGGATTCGAATTGCTCTGCGTATGCCAAAGAGTTGAACTCCGTCAAGCCATAAACCTTCAAATTGTACAATCCCGTGCACCCCTCTCGAGACGAAAGTTCGATATAAATGTCTTTAGCAAGAATCTTTTGGTTGACTAGACTAACAGGAAGCCTAATATGTTGCACTGGCTTGGTGTCAAGTGCAACCTCTTGGATCTTGAAGAATTTTGTCAAGTATTTGTTATCCTTACCAGCTGCCAAAAACTCTGGCTTGGTCCGTTTCAAGCAATCCTCAACTGATGCAACTTGGCTCTTCTTGCTGGGCTTGATATATATGGATGCTCTCGTGGGCAAGCTGATCCCCAAGTTTGACTGCGACGGGTTCTTGAAAATGAAATCAGTCAAGATGACGGGACTGCTCAAACGTACACCAAAGTTACACCTGTTGGTTTCGCAAACCCAGTAAGAACCCATATCTTTCAAAAGATTGTTGGCATTATATTTCAATTTCTGCGGAGTCCGCAAACCATGCGAATTGAAGTAATCGTACCAGCCTAAAAAGATCCGTCTGATGACGGACTTTTGTTTATAACTGTCGAGCCCCGTAGACGTGAGGAAACCCAAGATACGTGCTCCATTCTTGTAGTCTGCAAAGTTCATTTTCACAGACCCCTTGCTGACGATATCAACCAAGTTGTCGAGCATCACCTTATTTGTTGCATGTGCCACGTCAATTCTGGAGATGTTTCCACTTAAATCAATTTCATCGAGAATGGAATTCAACTTAGTCATCAACGCCTCATTAGTCTCATTGAGCCTTTTGTTCAATATCGACATCAATTCCTCTTTACTGACTAGTGATGCAACTGTATCTCCCAAGTCTTTGGAAACCTGTTTCTTGACCATCATGTCCAATTTGGAGGAGTTATCCGCAAAGTCAGATGATGAACCCTTTTTGGCCATGAACTTTTCGATAAAAGCATGTAAGAAACTCTGAAACTCAGGTAAATAGTGGATCTTGTTGTCTTTTATGTATACTGGAACGTGACTGGGCAATTCGCTCGCAAGTGAGGAGATTATATCGTTCTTGAAGGCGTTGAAATCTTCACTTATAGTTGACAATTGAGAGAGTTTGTGGGACACCACAGCCAAATCTGCTTCTAACTTCTCTGAATCACTCAAAAGAACCTCCATGGTGTCGACCTTTTTCTTATATGCATCGATTTCACCTTGAAGACTTTCTAGTATAGATGTACCAATCTCTTCGTTGGCAGACTCGAATCGTTGTGAAATGGTGTCGATCTTTTGAGTGATGCTTGTAATGAATGCCCGTTGCTTCGATTCGAGTGAATCGGCTTGATTACTCAATGCTTGTGTTATGTCATCGAGAACATCCACTTTGTTTCCAATTAAATCGATCCGCTTGCTAACAGAAGACAAATCCGGAACCACCTGGTTGGTAAATTTGCGAAGCAAAAAGGGTATAAGAACTAACAACAAATTTCCTACCACGAACCCAACAATCCACAAGCCCAAATCAGCTTCCAACCAAGATTTAATAGACGACTTCGGCGCAGGTCTTCTTTTCAAGGTTTCTCTTTCACCTGTGTGGACTTTGTCTGGTGCATCTTCAACTTCCGTTTCTTCTCCATCCGAATAGAAAGAGGGCCTTCTGTGCTTCGAATAATGCTCAAATCGTGCGTTCAAATCATCCAGTTCCAAGAGGAGGTCTTCATCACTAGAAGACCGCAAGGGCCCTCGATTTAGAATCTCTATGATTTGACGATCGTAATTCCTTTTTGAGAGCGGTCGAGCTGGTCCGACATGAGTATGTAAATGTATGGAGGCGTCATCGTCGGTGTCACCTCGTATCAGTGGAACTTTTGGGAATCCTGCCATTGTCACTATGATTATGCTATGACAGTGTATTAACGTGGACAAGTTGTGTGTTAAGACGCCATATAATTAAACTCCATCTGTTCGCGTGTATGTTTATGCGAAGGAAATGGTCGCAGAATTGTTTAACAAACAGGGAGCTTCAAATAGCTAAGTTGTGGTTCAAATGCTTTTTTTAATTATCTGAAATCTAGTATATAGACGTTTTAATTTAAATACTTCATTTTGCATTGACTTATGATTATTTGGTTTTATTGATTATTTATGAAGAAACCATATTTCTCAAATTCTCCCCGAGTTGACTTTCTCACAATTTAGGCTGCTTTTGCAGCCAAATCACAAACATCTCTAATATTATCATGAATCAAAAAAGTAAAACTAAATAGTTTTGCATAACAAAGGTCTAACAGATATAAAAGATCTGATAACCAAATAGATAACCTTTAAGAATTTAGCCGATCACAATTCAGGACTGAGTCCTTTCCAGTCTTCCGAAGTATTTGGTATGTAATTACACGATCTTCAAAGCTATTTAAGGACAACAATCCCAGATTGAGGGTCAAACTGTGTCGTCAAATTATGTCCAACTTTTTGATTTATGGATTTGTTTCCCAAATTCAATGCCCGGATTCCAGCTCTGATGACGAGGGCGACAATGTTTTGAAGGCGGGGTTTGAAACTGAAGCAGAGACCTATGCAAAGATTGACACTCCATTGACCACTCCTTTGCCAGATGAGGAGGAACAAGAGGAGGCACAGGAGGATGAAGAGCTGGTGCATTCACCATTATCATCTGGATTGAGTGACGTGCGATTAGATGTCAACGCTGGAGAACTCATTCGTTATTTACTGCTTCCTTATGAATCAGAGGAACAAAATCAACCTTATTCTGACCTGATCTGCGAGCAACAGCCCAATCTGAATCTTCAACTAAACTTGGATCAAGAGGCAAACTTGGATCAACAATCAACCTCAGATCGGATACAACTAAGCTCACACCAACAGAGAAGCCGCCTACTCTTACAATCAGATACCAATCAAGAGAACCACTGGGAAATTCCTAGAGTTCTTCCAGAAATTGACCTTGTTGGTGCACAATTCAGAAGATTTCCATTCCCAGTTCAAGTTAGTACTAACAACTATACATGGGTGTCACCAAGTCCTGACAGAGTCGTGGGTTCTCATTTTCATTGGTATAATCTCTCAAGAGAGGATTTGGATAGGCTCGACGGCTTGTTTAGGTTGAGAAGAGGATGACTTAATCAATGTTAGAACATGGATAAATCAATTACTAAATAGCCAGTATAATCTATACTCAAAAAATGCTGCAATAGTCTCTAATAGAATGCCTTAAGTTAATTGGTCAATTGGAAGCAACGCAACCACAGCGCCGAAAAACGCTCCAAGATACCCTCCACACATCAACGTGATGGGCCACTGCTGCCATGGTCTGTCCCAGTCAAGAGGAATAGGAAGAACTCCAAACCAAGTACCCACCACAGCAAAAAAGCTGCTCGCAAGCACGGGATTGGTGAAAACAGCCCGGTATATCTTGTCCATTTTGAAGAGACTAAAGAATTGTTCGTAGTTGAGTTTGTAAGCTATCAAAAGAGGTTGAAATATGATCAACGAAAGATGGTATGCAAGAGCGTACGATTCCTTCAAGTTTGACGACAACGGAGCTCCAAAGAGAATCAATATGACGAAAACCACGTTCGCCAATCCGATAGAAATCACCGTGGCCGAAACCACCAAAAGCGGCGCATTGTCATTTTCAACCTTCTTCTTCTTGCCTGCCTTTTCAATAAAGGATGTAGCATATAAGTACCCATATACGAGTTGTAATACAACCAAGTTCACATAACCCTTGACAATGCTATTGAAAGGATCAGCTGTAAGCCCAAAATGGAACATACCATATAAGTTTAGCAAAAGATGGAATGGAAGTACCATGACGGACTTTTTGATCCGTGGAACAACTGCTTTGAAAGTATTGGTCAGTTGGTCTGTCGTGTCTCCAACATTGGCCTGGAACGATACACTTTTACGAGTTGCTTTGGGCGGCATGATTTGTTGAACTATACACTGACAATGTATAACTTTATGTTTTGGAAATCAGACTGCACATAACTTCATAAAGTAGTTAAGATTATAAAAGTATATATCACAAATTATTCAAGAGATTTTCGAACTCAATAAGGTCCTTCCAGAGATCCACCTGGACGTTTTGCATTCCAACCTTTTGACTTAAGGTGCGCTTCCGGTCTTCGTTCAACTTTGCAAATCTGCGCAAAAGTTCAATATCAAGAACTGGCCGCAAGTTACCATCTTTACTTGCTTGAATTCCAATTCGGTTAAGTCTAGGATTCAATCCACAGTGGTGGAACTCTTTGTCTGAGAGTTGCTGCTGCAAAATATACATTCTTCTGTAGGTGTTCTCATTCACAGGACACACCACATACATTGCACCTTCAACAGAGGAGCCAATGGTCTGAAAAGGAACATTGCTGTTATCCGTTGTTGGGTGAAGCTGCTCGTTCTTGGGGATCGATTTCATGCAAGTGGTAGAATAATTCGTGTTGAAGGTTGACTTGTGTAAAAGTTTTTGTCCATTAGCCGAGTGTGGATCCTCAGGATTGTAATGAAGAACATGGATAGCCTTATCGTTATCTGCAACAACGATGTAGATTTCTTCATCTTTGATCAAGAAATCAGCTGCAGACGCATCGAAATTGTGTGAGTCTTTACCCAACATGATCATACGGAATGGTTCGGCATCAAATCCAGCTAACCATACACTTTTCAATGTATCTCCAAGAATCACCAAGTTACCAAAACTTTTGGCTTCACTGACATACACTGAGGTATCAAGGAATGCAACGGGAACGGCACTGTTGTCTTTGATATCACGAACTATAATCTTTTGACCTTGAGCAACCAAGAATCGTCCACTGACATCGCAAATGGACGTAACAGCTCCCTTGGTGTCTTCTTTTGTAAATTCCTTGAACTTGTGGTTGGTTTCTGGTCTTCCACGTTCAGGGACAATATCAATGATCTCTAGAAGTATATATGATCCATTACTGGCCAAATCTTCAATTCTATACTTTCCTGTGCCCACCAAAATGAACTCCTTCTTATTCTTGAATCTTTTAGTTTCGCTTCCAACATCAAGAGGCACTGATTTAACATGCAATCCAACCTCATTCTCAGCCAACTCGATTTGATCAATTACAGACCAGTTGATTGGTGACAATAATTTGATCAGACCTTGGTAAGAGATTGCCGTGGGTTTATCAGGTTTAATTCCCACAATTGGGTTTCCTTCTTCATCAATGCACTTGTATGGAATCTCCTTGTATGTAGACAACACAAAAGTATCAGAGCCTTCATGATAAGCTACTGATTTGACGGTAGCACCAATATGAATCTTGCGGAGTGGCAAGTTAAAATCGTATCGGAATTCTGAAGGAAGTTCGACGATTCTTGCATTCTTTTGAGTGTCAAGATAGATAAGCCCATTGTGGATCTTATCATCTGAAAATGGAACAAATGAAACTATAGGTATCTTGGAGAACTTGAAAATCTTAACAGTGGAGTATCTTGACCTGGTGATTAAATATGGAACCACTCCAGTCACCAAAATACAGGTTAGACCACTTATAGTGGGAAAGTAGATCAATCTTCTTTCAATTGAAGTTCCATGCGCATACGCGTTGAAAGGTGCGCCAGTGATAGGTAGTGAGGTCTGCTTGACGAAACTGTAGTTTTCCCCATCAAAAAATAATTGGTACGAAAATATTTCTCCACCCACTGTCAAAATGGTCAAATATTCATCCTTAGAGTACTCATCACCCAAATCATTCAACATGACTTGTTTAATATGAGGATCTGGATCTTCACCGTTAATATCGAAAAAGCCTAATGATAAGGTGTCTGTAAACTTATCAACAGAATTCAATTGGAAGCACTTTTCGTTGTGGAATCTGTTGAATACGATGATTCTGTTGTCACCAGTCACTAAAACAAATGTTTTCAGTTTCGGATTATTTTGGAACTCTGCGTTGTCTGACTTCATAGGATAATGAACATCAGTATCTCTTTTTCTTTTGTGACCTCTATTGACAAGCACCGAAACATCATTACTCACGACGTTTAGAAGCCTCGAATTAGTGATGTAGCCCGTTGTGAGGATCGTCTCGGATAGCAATTTTGGAAGCTCAATCTTAGAGAAAGTTTTGTTGTAAGTGTTAATACTGTAAATGACCACTTCACCTGTCGAGAAAAAGATCATGAGAAATTCGTCATTAAAGACACTGTTGATGATGTCAGCATCACTGTATTCCTTCAACTCTTCATCAAGTGAAGTGATCTTTTTGAACTTATCGTTGAATAGAACAATATGCTTTGGTGTCACCTGAACAATAAATTTTCCGTTATTCAACTCATGCATGGCAATGGTCAACTCATTGTTGATGAAGCTTTTTGCTGGCAATCTAGAGTAGCCCTGATCAATTGCAAAAATTTCCGATTTTTGATTTGTGTCGTCTGATGTGATCAAGTACTTATTGTTGAGCGCCCACAAGCGATTAATCTCGGAGAATCGAAGAGAAGACTTGATGACAGGTTGAACTGTGGGCGTAAAAACATTAATATGACCTGCGCTGTCAATTCCACCAGTTGCGAAAATAGAGACCTCTTGACTTGAAGGATTGGGCAAGTTTGCAATAAACTTCTCTTTGGAGTACTGGCCAAAAGTGAAGGACGAGATTGGGCCGTTATTGGCGAGTTCGTCTTGCTTGATGAAGGTGAGGGGACCATATCTTAGAGTCTCGTCTTTGACTTTCTCGTCTTCTGCGTAGAAGTCATCCTCATCTTCGGCAATGGATTCTTCCTCTTTCACTTTAGGTGCAGTTTCTTCGGCGTAGTTGAGTTCTAAAAGTAGCGAATTAGAGCCCTTCGAGGCAACAAAGATCAAATTAGTATCCAATGTAGTAATCTCGCCTGGTCGGACCACGTTAATATCCTTGCGTTTCTCCTTGTCAACATCTTCTACAACCATTCGCTTGATGGTCTTACCATCGACTTCAAATCTCACATAGTACAAATCTCCAGTTCGCAATATCATCAATAATTTGTTATCATTTGGAAGTGGAGCAATGGAACATCCCTCAAGCTTCAAGTCTTTCAGCGATTGGTCGACATAAGATTTGATAGATGTGGTGATATCAACAGTGTATTTGTTCAATGCAATTCTTCTCGTAATTCCTCCGCTATCCACATGAATAAGCTCGTTACATCCCACCAACAAACTTCCATTCAAAGGCGATGGGAGGGGGATGATCCTATCGAGATCGTAAGGCAAGTTTTCCACCTTCAACACCACAGTCGCAGATCTGGTGTGTATGTCAAGCGACAAGACGGTAAAAATGACATTATCCTTCGTCTTTGGAAGAAGACCGGCCCAGGTCTCTCTCTTTTGAGATATTATAGCCACAGTTGGCTGTCTGTATCTGTACAAGAACTGCAAGTCCACAATATCGCCGATATTTTCGTCCAAGTCAGAAGCTTCGACGATGTAGCTGGACTCGAAAAGTGAAGCATTGGAGGAGCTTGAAACTCCCCCATTCTGATCCTTAGACTGTTCAGACTTATCTACACTATCTCCATTTGCGTTGCCTGCTACTTCGTTGTCAGCATCTTCCATCTTCACATCCTTTCCGTTTGATTTTCCGACAGTCTCAGTGGCTTCTTCATCGACATCGTCATCGTCATCCTCAGCTAATTTGTTAAAGGGTAAAAAAACAAGTAGATTGTTAGAACGTAAGCAGAAGACCAGCGAGGACTTTGGTCCAACCACAAGTTTAGACTCACTAAGGTTCTCATATGTCAAATTCTGAAGGGTATGTTCGTAGTAATGCAAGGAAACTGTTTGAATTGAGTTTCTGAAAGGATCCCATCGGACACAAGACACTTTTGCATTTTTCGTGGAAACCAACAAATAGTCCAATTGAGGATTCTCCACCGTTCTGATTGGCTTGAGGTCAGTGACTTCGCCTTGTAGTTTAAACAGTCCCACTAATTTAAGACGAGATTGCAAGGAATTGTTGGCGGTAGACAGAGGAATTTTGACCACCTCAAATACCTCCAAAAGCGTCGACTTGGCGGTGACCAAATGTTTGACGGATGAAGAGATAAGGTTGCATCCAAGACAATGAGAAACCACCGACGGCTCTATGAAGACATCGTAAGCGTCCATTGGGATCTGGTGAAGGTTTCTGCAATTGTTAAAGGTGGTTGTTCAAATAAAAGATCCGTACACCAGTTTTGATGGAAGAGGTCGTATAGTTTCTTCTGACTTTTTCTATTTACTTGATTACTTTATTTTGCAATTACACCAGTAAATTAACTGTAGCAACTCTTCTACGATGCCTCTTGTGACTTCCTTTGATAATTTCGGGAAAGCAAACAAAAGAAAACATGGATAATTTCGAAATGTGACTACGACTACTACATGTTCATAACGCGATTTATTTTATTACGATAGGCTATTAGTACAAAGAAGCAAGCACCTGGACCCCTCCAGTGCTCACATTCAAGTTTTCGCTTAGAGAAGCATAAAGAAAGCTGGAACAGCACCGAGCAAAGCTGGCAACATGCGGTTGGCACTACCCTCGTAGGAGGTGACAATAGCAGAAGGAGTAGACTGAGCGGTGGATTCGGCAGCAACAGTGTTGGACTGAGTGACGATGTTGTTGGTGATCACGTTGACGGTGGTCTCAACATCGGATTTCTGGACTGTGGTTACAGGCTTAGCCTCGGAAGTAGGCTTAGTCTTGAAAGTGGTCTCAACTTCGACGGTTGTAGTAGACGAAGTAGTCTCAGCGGCAGACTTAGTCTTGACAGTGGTCTCAACTTCGACAGTAGGCTTGGTCTTGACGGTAGTCTCAGCAGGGGTGGCGGCCTCAGTAGTAGAGGTCAAAGGACAGAAAGTAGTGTAAATGGTCTCCTCACCAGCAATGGTCGTAGTGATTTCAGTGACACCAGTGGTAACTGGGACACCAGAGCACTTATTCTCATCACAAGAAGTGACAGTGATGACGGTGGTCTTCTGAACAGTGGTTGTGTCCTCAGCCTCAGTCGATAATGGGCAGTAAGTAGTGTAGACAGTAGTAACACCTTCCACAACATCAGTGACAGTCGTAAGACCAGTGGTGACGGCAGTAGCGTGACACTTGTTGTTGGAGCAAGAAGTGATGGTGACGACCGTAGACTCGATGTGGGTCTCGGTAACAACCGAATTTTCGGCAATAGGAACGGCCGTGACGTATGTGGTCAACACACCGTCCACAGTGGTGACGACGGTGGTCAAAGAATCCAACTCAGTGGTTACATAACAAGCACCGGCATTACACACGGTTTTGACGAAAGTGATTGTGTCTTGGGCAGTGACCTCTTCGGTCTCATAAATGATGGTGTCACCTTCAGTGGATGTGGAGTTCCCATAATACGGTTGCAGCAGCAAACATGTGGAAGAAACAAGGGTGGAAGTGTAAGTGACAATGTCAGCAGCGGCGGTAGCAGCAAGGGCAAGGCCGGAGGCAGCCAACAAAAGCGACTTCATTGAGATGGAATCGAAAGTAAAGCTTTAACAGCGGAAACTGGATGACAAAAGTGCGTAGCGAAAAGCAAGAGGAATCAGAGTATTAGCGAGAAAGGAGTGCTAATATAAGAACCAGGAATGAAATTATTTCCAGTGGGATTTCGGAAGAATTGTTACGAATTGCATATTTTGCTGCACAAGTTGGCCATTTAATAAGACGCTCAATGCTGGATAAATCTTCGTGCGCTGGCTGTGTGCAGCCATTGATGCTGGCTACTGCACGGGTTTTGAAATTACCCAGCAATTAGGAGCCTATCGGCAGGTCATGCAGCTATTTTCGACGATTCCTTATGCGTTACTTGCAGACTGACCGTGCGGAACTGCGGGCCACTCCAAATGGCACTCATAGGACTATTCCCGCAGGGTTTGAAATCGTCTCATTTGGACTTCTCTGGCTTCAGATGCAGATCCCAATGAAGCTATTGAAGAAATACGGAAGGTCGCATCCTCATTGAATACTTACTTTGCTGACAAAGGCTGGCGCTAAAGAATTTGGAACATTGTCTACATTGAGATGGATTCAAAGGTGATTTGACGAGTAGGGTGCTTCTTTTCTTATTAGGGGCTGAAGACTTGATTGCAGGTACAAGGTTTTTTTTTTTTTTTTTTTTTTTTTTTCCCCACCTTTTTTTTTTTTTTTTTTTTTTTTTTTTTTTTTTTTTTGTTTTTTTTTTTTTTTTAAATTTTTTTTTTTTTTTTTTTTTTTTTTTCTTTTTTCCCCCTTTTCTTTTTT
>Ga0160505_100280_pt1 | contig 33939 bp, 22 predicted proteins | sample DIDeMG_FD_108225 | JGI IMG/M metagenome (GOLD analysis project Ga0160505, IMG submission 108225) | Enriched chicken feces microbial communities from UW Madison campus, WI, USA - DID2874_E49_Stillage MG | ecosystem: Host-associated > Birds > Digestive system > Large intestine > Fecal ... | reverse complement strand
TAAAAAAAAATGGGAGGAAAAAAAAAAAAAAAAAAAAAAAAAAAGAGCAAACATTAATCAAGTTGCACTATAAGTTCCATCATCACCCTACTGTTGGGCGACTCTATGTCCCCAGTTTAACAAAAGTTACATAGTAATAGAATCTGCATTTAAGAAGCATATTTTGAAATTCTTTAGCGATGGGCCAAAACCACGAGGCTTGGGTGACTATCTGGTAACATCGTTAAAGACCTATGGGATCTCGTCTCATTTTGGGGCTGCGCTGATGCCATTGTAGTTATTGTGATTTTGTAATTTTGTCCTGTACGTCTGTTTTTCAGATCTCTAACTCAACAGTACACGATATTCTTTAACTTTGAGCTGTTTCCAAGATGTTCAAAGTTATCAGTTATTAATATTATATGACAATTAAAATGAAGACATACTTTAAACACTTCAGGTACCCATCTCAGTTTTCTCTTTTCTCAAACTCTTTTTGAAACGCCCTTTTTTTTTTCTCACTTCCCCCAATCTTTCCTGTTGACTTTACACATCCACATCAAACCTCTTGACCGGTGTTTTCTGTCTGATTCTGCTGCTGCACATGCACCCCGATGCAAATGCACCATGGCTATTGTGAATCGCTTCAGCTCAGCGCAATACAAGAAAAGTAACGCGAAACCAACCCCACTTTTCAACCGATTCAAAGCTCCGCCGGTGCAACTTACAGCGTGGACGCACGAGGCGAAATATTCAACTGATCATGTTGTTGTAAATCTGTCTCTTCTTCCAAAGGGTACCCGCGAGGGCGACATTGCGGAACTGGTACTGATGGGTGCTGAGCGCCATAGAAAGGTGCTCTTTGTCGTCAAAGCGCCATCGAAAAAGCTGCTGGAACACAATCCAGAGCTTCAGGTTAGTAGTTTCTCTGGGGTAGATAAATTCTGGCCTTGCCGCTAATGCATTGTTTTTTGTTAGATTTCACTGCTCTCCGGACATTGGGATGGGATTGTTAAAATCCCTGCGCGGAGTAGAGTTCAAGTCAAGCTTGTATGTATCACATTTAATTTCCTGGGTTTTATTTTCTTTGTTCAAACATAGTAAATTTCCTCCGTGCCATAGGGCTAACACGCGATGATCATTAGCGCGAAGCCTCAAAAGTCCAGGCCGACGCCATTGAGCTTCATTTCAAGGATGCCTATCTCAACCGTGCCGACATGTGGCGCATCTCGTCGCGTCTCAACGGGCAGTGTGTTTACCAGAAACAGCGGATCGAGTACTGTGACGTTGTTCGTGCGTCAATTAAGGAGATATCCATGCGGGGCCACAAGGTCTCCTCGGCTTATATTGGGGCCCAGACCCGCATCGTGTATCGCTCTGAGTCCTCACGCATGGTATGGTTTATTCAAATGTCCGCTGAGATGTGGCATTTTGAGGAGACAGGCCAGGTCATTTTTCATAAGATGATCAACTCGCTGCTCCCCAACCTTTTTAAGCGGTGGAGCGATACCGGCGCACATCACGTCGTAACAATTGTGCTTTTTACTAGCATTGATGTTTCTAAGAACGGACAGGTACTTGGACACGGTGAGGTGCCGACAGAGACCAAGGACTATTTCCGCGTCGTTGTGGACCAGGTGCATACGAGCCAGTGGAACGAGATCATGGAGCGACTAAGGTATGAATTTTTCAATTTCGACAAGGAGGTGCTTTTGGACGAAGATGGCAAGATCCAGGGAAAGCTTCTTCCAGCAGTTAAGGGCAACCTACTACAGGCGATTAGTATTGCAACGTCTTTGGCATCGAAGAAATTTGTTGACAGAGACCTGCGGCGGACCGGCGTTCAGACAGTGATTATTACGCCCTGCGCGGGGCTTTTTGACGTCAACTACGATCTGCTTTACCAGACAAGTTTAAAGCTTCAGACAATTGAGATTGGAGTTGACTTGCTCTGTATTGGAAAACCTCCGCTTCACGTTACTCCTCTGTTTCGGTACAAGGACAAGAAGGGCCTAGTGAAGCACTGTGTGCCTACCTGGCTAGATATTTCTTACTGGGAGGCTTCTCTTAACGTTGACGGTCGACAATGGATTCCTCGTTGTAAAATTTACGAGCTGCAAATGATGGGAATGATGGAGGATAACATGAGTCCATTTAGCATTGAACCACTGCCCATAACTCTGCTGGCAGAGTGTTCTGACAGCTTAATGATGCAGTACGATGATGCAGTTTTCAGTTATGCCGAGTCGCCAAAAAAGACAAACAAAAAGTTGGAACCGACGCTCAACTACTCGAAGCCTAAGCCGTCAATATCTGATCCAAAAGTTCTTAAAGAAGTGACCGCCGTGCCAATATTTATCGCACCAACATCTGACACTGAGAGCCAGCCTGGTTCTCCTGAGCTCAGAGCACTGTCGTCTGAATCAAGAAACTCAATTCTTAAGAACATTCTTAAAGATGTACTTGAAAACAATTCGCCCAGTACGTCACATACGTTAGAACCTGTCAAGTCTGACTCGCATCACTGGCCATTTGCAGCCAAAACCAGCACGTCGTCTCTTAGATCTTTATATCTGGATCAATCTTCCAGCAAATCAAAGCCAGTTGAAAATGATCAGCTGCTCTCCAAGCTCAAATCCCTCAAACAAGAACCCCGAATTCCATCTGCTGAGACCAAACCACTTCCACCTAAACCAGTAATAGCGCCAACACCCGATCTTGATTCATCTGGTACACAAGATATTAAACTTTCTTTTACTAAGGCAGCGACACAACGGCGCCCGCCTATATCTCGCTACACGAGCAACTTTGTGGCCATGCGCCGGAGGCTTGAGGCTATGGACTCGGCCCCATCTAGCGCAAAGGAACGAGAAATCCCCCACTTCATGTGGCAAAATGTTGAGAACCCATCCCGTCATATCGATATTGACTCAACCATGAGTTATGGTCGGTGGAAATTCGTTTACCCACCTCATACCAAACAGCGGGCCATCAAGTGGCGGAGCTTAAACACCCCAGCGTCGCTGCCGCTAGTTACTCTCATATTTCCCTCGACCGACGATTTGTATGGCAGGTTTAAAAACCAGACTTATGATGCCACCATCTATCCTGGTGAAAGCAATTACAAAAACACGTTTGAGTTACTGGAAGAAATGGTTGCGATCCGGCTGGCACTTGGGTTTCAGATTGTGTACCGCAATAGCGCGCGGGATGCAGAATTGCAGAACTCAACTTTTCGCAACCCCAATGCGTTAGTAGAAGTACTTGAACCTGACGCTATCAGCTGCCGAATTTACATGACCATGGGCAATCAAATCCATCGTCTTTCCTGGGACCTTTACGGCAGCCTCAATGTTCAAATGTATACAAATGAGAGTTTGTCTTTTGCTGGGAATTTTGGAAAAAAGTATCATCCCTACATTAAAACCCAGTATGCGGAAAAATATGCCCCCGCGACCATTGACTTTTTCAGCAACAATTTGAAGAATTTTAACTGGAATACAATAGATCGGATCTTGATGGGTAATCAGCACGACATCATTGAAGACCAGGGCATGTATACCCTGCGGTTAATTATGGTTCCTGTAGAAATCCCGAGCCTACCCAAGATCAATGGCGATATACTCAGTGTCGAGGAGACACGGCTCGAGGGACTCAAACGGTTTTTGTCAATGCTATACAAGAACAGGTACTTTACACCAAAGGAGCGTAACCAGGTGTCAACAAAAAGCATCAACACAGATGCAGCAGTACCGGAGATTGTCTACTACACGGGTTCAATTGAAAACTTTCTGGAAAAGCAGTTAGAGCCCCAGGAAACAAACAACATAGGCCACATTACTGAGCGATTTACTAAGGACACAGCGACACTCTCAGTGTTGGCACAGGAGATGCAGACCCCCAAAACTGGCCTGATTGTGTCAGACATCCGGTGGCATTGGAAAATGTACAAGCACTGCTTTCAAGGTTCAAACCTTGTAAGCTGGCTTCTACGTAACTTTGAAGACATTTCAACCGAGGAGGAAGCGGAGGACTATGGAAATGAGCTAATGCGACAGGGTCTGTTTGTGCATGCTGAGAACCGGCACCCTTTCCGAAACGGACACTACATGTACCGGTTCACTGCTCCTTACCGGCATACTATCGCTACTGCCACTACTGTGGCCGATAGTGGTAGCACTAAGCAGATTCCCGTGGGCACTACGCTGCCCAAGGTTAAACTAAGCAAAGCTATCAATTACAATCTTGACACATCCCACCCACCCAAATCCACGCGCCCTGAAAACCTGATTGTGCATGTTGACCTTATCCACAACCCCAAAAATGGCTTCCACGTTAGATTTGAGTGGCTCAATTGCACACCTAAACTTATCGACGAAACAATAAATAACATTGCAAAGCTTGTTGATCGGTATGGCTTGCGGCTCTACCAGGTGCCGATTGGGGAGATTGGCCTGCTTGAGGGATACAATCCATTTGTATCGCTTGTCCATGTGCCGATTCTGCACCGCCTGCTCCAGCGTGCACCAGAATCACATCCCTTGGTTACTGATAACAACCCAGATGACAACAGTAGCACCAATAACAAGAGCACTGTCAGTCTTGTTGAAGACGAAGAAATGCTTTTCCGCGAGTATGTCACGCGTAAGAATCCCAAGTATTTACACAAGTTCATCCTGCGGCGGCTTGGATATATCCTTGATACCGAGCCGGTATCGCCAGAATTAAAAGCCAAGCTTGATATTTCGTATTCGTGGGGCAAACCGTCGTACCGCAACGTCCAATACTTACACAACTCGGGACTTGGGCTTGTGCAGGTCATTGCCACAAAGGCCCGCGCCAATACTGGCGTTGGTAGCAACAAGGGGAGAAGTGGTAAGCCTGCTGCAAAACTATCACCAAAAATCAGAGTGGCAGAAAATGACACCAACTGGGCGGTGACAGACTGCTTGCTCCAGGACTATGAATTCATCTACATGCCTAATTTTTTGGTTGCCTCGAAAGCCGGATTTTTCTTTTCCGGTACTCAACGCACACCAAACAACCCTTACCATTTGGCACGACAACCACCACCATCCCGGGGGAATCCGGCTGCTGCTGCTGCTAGTGGTGATAACAGTACCGCGAACGGGTCGCAGGAGAAGATCTCGCCGGAATCGCTGCTACAGGAGCTGCGCGACGTTTGCAGCCAGCGCGAGCAGCTGATGGTGCTGGTCCAGGAAGCGCGACGTGCGTGGCGCCGTACCTACGCTACGGGTGGGGCCGATGGCACTGATGTAACGGTGACCCCGAGCTCCATAAGTGGGCTTTCCACGCCAACGGGCTAGCCTCTGTATCGACTGACTAGCACAACCTTTTTTTTTATTTTTTTATTTTTTTTTTGACTTTTAAGTTAATTAGACTTGTACTACAATGCTTTTAATGAAAGTTAATGAAAGAAATTATAATAACAATAGTAATAATAAATACAGCTGCTAGATCTACAATTTCGAAAGTATGAATTGAGCTACGACATTTATACAAGCCATTTGGACAAAGTTTAGGGCAAAACTATAAAACAAACTTATTTTTTTTTTACTATTATTTATTTTTAGAGATTACACAATACAGATTTGCGACTGTCAATCGTTCACAATCTCTGGGCAATCTTGATGGTGTCAGCAAGGACACCAGCAGCAGTCACGTCGTCACCGGCACTAATAAGAAAATGTATGTTAGTAAAAAAAAAAAGTGATTAATAACAAGTGTGGACTTACCCAGCACCCTGGATGATGAGAGGGTTGGTGTATCTCTTGGTGTAGATGGCAATGACGTTGTCGGAACCCTGCAGAGAGGCGAAAGGATGAGAAGCGTCGTACCTATAATAAAAAAAAAGTGGTTAGTCAATGCTAAATATCGAACGCCCTTGGCAAATAAATAAAAAAAAATAATAAAACTTACTTCTGAATGCTGACCTTGACGTCGGGGGTACCACTGAGGTCGGCAGAACCAACGAATCTAAGAACCTTGTTCTCAGCCTCGGCCTCCTTTCTCAACTTGTCAAGCTCACCATCAAAGTCGGGCAGGCGCTGAATGTACTCAGCAGCGCTGCTGACGCTCTCAAGGGGCTTGGGGATCAAGCTCTCAACGGGGAACGAAGAAGAGGCGTTCTTGACCTTGTAGCCAGCAAGTCTAGAGACAATGGTGACCTTACGAGCGACATCAAGACCGTTAAGATCATCACGGGGATCGGGCTCGGTGTAGCCGAGGTCCTTGGCCTTGAGCACAATGTCGGAGAACTTGAGGTCAGAGCCCTGAACGGTGGAGTAGTTGTTGAAGATGAAGGAGAGCGAACCAGAGAAAATACCCTCAACCTTCTGGATCTCGTCACCGGTGTTGACAAGGTCGTTCAAAGTGCCGATGATGGGAAGACCGGCACCAACGGTGGCCTCATGGTAGACCAGACCAGCACCAGGCTTGGCAGAGGCATCGAAAATCTCGTCCCAGAGGGAGATGTCATCAGAGAACGCCTTCTTGTTGGGGGTAGCAATGGAGATACCGTTCTCAACAAAAGATGGGTAAGCCTTGGCAAGAGTCTCGTTGGAGGTGTTGTCGACGAGGATGACGGGATTGGGGGACTGCTTCAAGAACGCAAGGATCTCGGAGGGCTCGGCCAACTTGTCAGTAGAGGCATTGAGATCAGCCTCCCAAGACTGCAGCGACAAAGGCGAGTAGTCGCGGGAAACAAGAGCCTTGCTGGAGCGAGCAATAAGGATCACGTTGTACGAGATGGCCTTGGACTTGATGGCGGCAAGCTGGCGAATGTAGGCGGAGCCGACGAGACCGGGACCTGAACAATTGTTAGTTTTACAATGCGGACAAAGCAAACCTCAATGCTGTGATTATCTGAGGAGGGCATTTTTTCTTACCGATGATGGCGAGGTTGATGAGCTTGGACATGGTTAACTGGGCAATGGGTAGGGTAGGGTTGTGAGCAACTGGTAGAGGAGAAGGAAGAGGAAAGAAAATTTCAGGTGGTTAAAAACAGCGGGTTCGAGGAGCGTGAATGAGTCAAAAACAGCAACGTCGGAGACCATTGAAAAGTTTGTTACTTGTGGTGTGCACTGTAACTGCAGCCGCACGCACGCCATTGCATCAATCTCTTGGTTTCTCGCGCTCATGTCATACGGTCAACCAGGTAAGTGCAACTTCAAAAAGATGGTTACATTTGGTGATGGAATAAATAAAACAATAGTAGAGTATCTTGGTCTTGTCTCAATTAGTCAAACCCTTAACTTTCCTTCAGGTTTAGATGATAGCTAGTCGTTAAACTAGATTGTCTGGAGTTTTAGACAATGCCACAGCTTAATCTAATAATAATTAGGAGAGAATCAAAGATGTTATATATATGGGTGGATTTTAATCGACTCATATCTTCACTGTCAACTCGAAGAAACTCCAATTAGAAGTCCTTTCAAATATCAAACATTCAGTGCAGTTATCTTAAAAGCATACACGGCGTGTTCAACGGATTGATTGTTTATTCAGTGGAAGACTCCGAGTACTTTTTACATCTTGATGTAACCAGAACCTTGAGACAATATCATATGAATGGGGTTTAGAGCTGACAAGAAACTACAATCAAATCATGTTAAAACAATCTCTATTCAAAGCCTGCTTGGGTATCAATCGCATCCTTGCTATCAAGACGTTTGATTCCAAATGCTAGTTGTTGTTTTTTACAGAACAGTTGCAGTTTTATTCTCTTATTACTTGACATTATACACCATGGCTTGATTGAACATGAAAAAAACAAAAAAATTTTACACAAAAAGCAGCACCTTCCTCTAATATTACAAAAAAAATTCGAAAAATGAAAGAAAACCCGTAAATGCAAGAACGTAATAAAAACCATGAATAACAAAATAAAAACAAAATCTATCACACTTTTTCATTAGTCGTGTTTTCTTCTCCTGTGTTGCTTTTCTTTGAAAAAATAATTTCCTTTTTTCTTTTAGTCGCAGGATAGTGCGTCTAGGCATCGCAGAGTCTAGATATATTAGTTGTAAATATACTCGTGATAGTGGTTATGGCGGTAGTTTGTCGTCAAAGTCATAAGGGTCAACCCGATCTCTGGTTCCAGAAAAAAAAAGACAGTAAAAAAAAAACTTTTATGATAATAATAATAATAATAATAGGCAATGATATAGCCGAGATATGTAGCAGCTGTAGGCACTTGATTGAACATTACAGCGCAGGTTTCATCATCCAACCATTACTCAGTTTCAGCGAGGTAACTAGTCGTTTAGTAACCGCTAGGTCTCTGCTGAAACTGCTGTTGAGGCGGGAAATTGCCATTACCGCCGTTAAAGCCGGGAGGAGGAATTTGCTGTCTGTATGGCTGCTGCTGCTGCTGGTACGGTTGCTGCTGGAATTGTTGTTGCTGGTACGGCTGCTGCTGGTACTGTGGCTGTTGTTGGTATTGCTGCTGTTGAGGGTATTGCGATTGCTGCTGGTACTGCTGTTGTTGCTGATACTGGTTGTTGTTGTTATTGTTGTTTTGATATCTGTTCTGGTGGGAAGAAGTTTTGGGGAGCTCCTGCATGGGGAAGGGGCGCGGGATGTTCTCAGCAGAATCAGCAACGTACAGCGAAGTATCAATAGTAGAGGGAATGGGCTTGATTTCAGTGCCCAGCTCCTGCTCAATCTTGTAAAGGTTGAATCTGTCGTTCCAGCTGATCAAGTTGATGGCAAGACCCAAATGGCCAAATCTGCCTGAACGGCCAATACGATGAAGGTAGGTCTCAGCATTTTTGGGGAAATCAAAGTTGATGACAACGTTGACAGCCTGAATATCAATACCACGCGTCAGTAAATCGGAGCAGACAAGGTTTCTGCAGTTGCCGTTGCGGAACTCATGGAAGACTCTGTTTCTGTGGCTCTGCAGCATCTTAGCGTGAGAGTAGAAACAAGAGTAGTTGAGCTCGGTAATTTTTCTGGCAAGCAACTCGACACGGTTTGTCGAGTTGCAAAAGATAATTGACTGGTTGATCTGCAGCTTGGAAAAAAGAGTGTTCAAACAGTGCAGTTTTTGCTTTTCCTCAACAAACGCATAGTACTGGGTGATACCTCTGAGTGTCAGTTCATCCATCAAGTTGATTTCGTAAGGCTTGTTGAGGTGCTTGTCCATAAAGCTCTTGACCACCAGTGGGAACGTCGCACTGAAAAGCAAAATTTGTCTGCTACTGGGGAAGTAGGCCAGGCACTGTTCAATAATAGGGGTGAATTCAGGACTCAAAAGCTTATCAGCCTCGTCCATAATAAACATGGGGCATTCTGAAAAGTCGACGACATTCTTGCCTGCTAAATCGAGAACACGACCAGGAGTACCGACCAGAACATGGACGGCATCGTTCAATCTAATAATATCATCTTTGAGAGTAGTTCCACCAGTGGTGACCATGACGTTGATGTTCAAGTGCTTACCGAGGGTCTTGCAGACCTGTGAGGTTTGGAGCGCAAGCTCACGTGTGGGGACGAGGATTAAGGCTTGGATTTTTGCTAGCTTAGGGTTGACCTGCTGCAACGCCGGGATCACAAAGGAGGCGGTTTTACCAGTACCGTTCTTAGCACGGGCAAGAATGTCCCTGCCTGCCAGGGCAATGGGGATGGACTCTTCTTGAATTGGCGATGGCTTTTCGAAACCGGCTTCAAAGATTCCCATGAGAAGCTCGCGCTTGAGATAGAAATCTTCAAACCCGTTACCCTTGGTGGCGGTGACATCTTCGGTTTGCGGTCTGGTATCTCTAGCGGGGAGATTCAAGTTTGATTTCCAGTCCGAATCAGACATTTGTAGAAATAAATAAGGGTGTAGTGTTGGAATGAGGGGGGTATTTGGCGTTAGAAAGGAGGTAAAGAGGAAGAGTGAAAAAAAAAAAAAATAAAAAAAATAAAAAAAATATTCGTGTAAAGAAGAGAAAGTTGGTGGTGAACTTTGAATTTTCAAATGGCAAAAACGATTTAAGACTTGGGACTGTTTGTCATATGTTACGTAACATTTCAGACCTGAAAATTTGTCATTTTACGCCTCCAATGTCCATTCACACTGAATTCTGGATTCAACAATCATCACCAAGCTAATAACTGTCATGGGTTCTAACATTCTTGACGTTTTCAACCCCCCTTCGAAATCTAACCCCGGCAACAACCCGGACAACTCGACCGACAAAAAGTTGGACGAGCCCTGTCTGCAATGTCTCACAGTCTCGTCCGCTGTCATGATTGGTGCCGGCACATACCTCGCTAGTGGCCTTGTTTTCCGCCAGAAGGAAGGCGCACCGCCCAACCCGAACGTCACCAAGAACTGGAAGTTTGCCGTCAAGGGATTTGGTTCTTTTGTTCTGGGCTTAGGCATTTACCGCGGTATTGCTGCTGCGCGTATGTACTTTGATGAGAGTGCAGCCAAGGAGAAGAAGCTTGAGTAAACCTTTTCAGCTCCTGTTTAAACAGCTATAATGGCTTCTAGTTTCTTCTTCTTCAAAACCCTGTCACGAGTCATGATAGTTATTGTATATAATTAATTGAGTTTTATTCCTTGTTAATGGAGGCATAAATTAATTAGGTCTAGGCAAGAGGTCATAGGATAGTGTAGGTTTGTCAAAGCAAGGTATTCTAGTCAGGGCTCTATAATACGAGATTAAGAAGGATTATAGTGGAGCAGTCTCTTTGAAACATGACAAGTTCTATCTTTATACCCTTGTGTTTTGGCGATCTGGGTTGTTATCAAAGGCCGCTGATCCAAGATTATCGTGGGTATTTCAATGACAGGACCTTGACGCTTTCTTTCAGCTGAAAAAAAAAAATCCACATCGGTCAGTAATTATCGTGTTCTCAAAGTCGACGCATTGTATACGCTCCAAATGCCAAAATTCCCTGCGATCCGTTGCTGTCTACTACTGGGACGAGGTGATTTGTACCGAATTTATCAGGACTTAACAGCTGCTTTGGGTTTCTCTCGGCCGAAAGAAAATAGCATCTTCCAAAGGCCCTTCGGAAACAACTACTCAATCAAGCAAGGGTCTCCCCCATGAATCATCATGGTTGCATTTTATCTCAAAGCAGTAATTCGCAATCATGTTGTTAATGTTTAAGGAAAGTTGCTATAGGGTTTCTGGTGCTGGTATTTAATAGTTGACATGTGTAGGTGTTAAGAGGGACAAAAAGAAGTTGCATTTGAGTGTCAGCTTTATTATAAAGATTCTCATGACTTTAACAGGCTATTATGGTGAGAAGATACTATTGTGCAAGCCAGCAGTGACATTCGGTGCCCTCTCTCACGATGCCCTTGCATCTCTCGGTGTCGTTGACCCAGAACAAGTAGAAAATGAAACGAGCTTTATCAAACCTCGGATTGCCGGAGTTTTCCGTAGCTGACAACAATACTCGGTTTTGCCGTAACAGCCCCGAGTATGACACATAATAGCCCCCATTCACTCCAAATCAACGCTGGTCCCTTCTCCAGAAAGCTCTGTGGTTGTCTATTATTCTATTTATTGTTTTTTGCTCTTGTTCTCTTTGTACACCATCGTTTTGGGCGTTGCCCCCAACCGCCGCGCAGTGTTTGCCCGAGGGCCTCTGGCGGCCCTGCCCTACGGCCGACGCAAAAAAACAAGGCCGGCTCATTTTTTAAGCACAGAGCCATGGCATCAACAACACACTTATTACTTCCTCTGGCTAAAAAAATAAAAAAAAACAATAATAAAATAAAAATAAACTACATCCCCGATGTAACTACACAACCGCGTGCACGCGCTCTTGGCCACGGCCAAAACAGTCATTTTTATTCCGGCCATTAGCCGCTCGTTAAGGTCTGTGGCACGCCCTCACTTTTGCGTACTTGAACGCCCTGACAGCCTGTATATCCTTATTTTTGGAGTTGAAAAAAAAAAAAGGTCGATGGTTGTTGTTTTTTGCCCGTTTTAGGTATCTTTCTGCCGTGCGGGTTGGGCGCTTTTTTTCAAGTACATGGGCAGCAAGCGCCGCACCAGCAGAGGCTTACAAAGGCCCCAGCTAGTGATTTATCGTTTACCTTCCGAAGGAGCAAGTACAAGCCAAACCCAAATCTTTAATGAAAAATAATAAAATTTTTCGAGAAAAAAATAAATGATAAAAATATTATGCATATATATACGAAGCGTTTTCCTCAAAGAATTTTTAATCTAATTTAATAAAACATAAAATAGAATAAAAGAATATATTTCATATTAGCATATCTGCATTTTTTTTTCTCTCTCTCTTCTCTTCCCCGGGTTTATTTCCATATATTACCTCTTTATACATTTGTAGACCCAAATGCTGAACCAAAACAAATCCGATGAAACGGCGGTTGCTACGGCCGATCGGCCTGCCGCGGTTACATCCACAACAGTTCCAGAACAGGGCCTTGAGGGTCCGCCACGCGATTTGTCCCTGGACGATGACAGCGACATGTCTTCGCCGTACCTTGAAAAGGAGACCTACACCGACTTCCCCGAGGGCGGCGTTAAGGCATGGTCAGTGGTGCTTGGCGCGTGGTGCGCCATGACCGCGTCAATGGGCATTTGCAACACAATCGGATTTCTCCAGGCCTGGCTTACCACGCACCAGCTCGCTGATTACACGGAGGCGCAAATCAGTTGGATCTTTTCAATCTTCTCCTTTTTGCTGTTCTTTGGCGGCGTCCAAGTTGGACCTATCTTCGACTCCTACGGTATTATGGTACTACTTATCCCCGGTTGTATTGGCATTGTGCTGTCGCTGGTTTTTCTCTCGCTGTGCACGCAGTATTACCAATTTATCCTGGGATTTGCCATTCTTGGTGGCATTTCGTGCTCCATGGTGTTTACGCCTAGTGTGACCATTGTTGGCCACTGGTTTTACAAGAAACGCGGCCTCGCCACGGGTATCGCTGCCTCTGGCGGCGCTGTGGGTGGCGTTATCTTTCCCCTTGTTCTTATTGACCTCATGCCCAGGATTGGCTATGGCTGGTCCATCCGGGTTATTGCGCTTATTAACCTGGTGCTTTCAGTTGTTGCTGTGGCGCTTATGCGCACACGCCTGCCGCTCGAAAAGTCTAAGAGCGGTGCGGTTATTGACCTCAAGGCATTTAAGGATGTGCGCTTTGGTCTCACCACTTTTGGTGTCTTTTTGGCTGAATGGGCCCTCTTCATCCCTATCAACTACATTACCTCTTATGCTCTTAAAAAGGGACTAGATCAAACGTTTTCCTACCAACTCCTTGCCATCCTCAACGCGGGCTCTGTACTGGGTCGATGTTTGCCGGGTTACATGTCTGATGTGTTTGGTCGCTTTAACGTCATGATTGTGACGGCAGCTATGTGCGCGATAACGTGCCTGGCCATTTGGCTGCCATCCCAAGACCACTTGGGTCCTATTGTTCTTTTTGCCTTTGTGTTTGGTTTATGCTCTGGCACCGGTATCTGTCTTACCCCCGTGTGTATTTCACAAATTTGCAAGACTGAGGATTATGGTAAGCGCTACGGCACTTGTTACTCGGTTGTCTCCATTGGCGTGCTAACGGGCATGCCCATTGCCGGCGAGATCCTTAACCGCCAAGGCGGATCCAACTTTACCGGTCTCATCTGCTTCAGTGCGGCATCTTATATTGCCTCTGCAGCGATGTTTTTCGGCGCCCGTGTCTATTCCACTGGATGGAAGTTACGAGCTATTTATTAAAAAGAAAGAAAAAAAATTTCCTAGCATCTATACCACTCGCCTGTGTTTCTCTGTTTGTCCGTTATTTGTATACTTGTTTCACCCTCGTTCCTATAAAACATTCACTAATAAAGTAATAATATTAATAATAATAATTGCATAATCAAGCTATTATAATCTATACACATCAGTAACATCTATATTTGTACCATTAGTATCAATTGTCTAACTATCGCTGATACGCTGAATATCACAGTTTGACAAACGGATGTTTCAGGCCCTCGAGCGGCGTAATGCGCTTTTCAGGGTTTGTCAGCAGCATCTTTTCAAGAAGGTCAATAAACTGCGCAAGCAACTTGGTTTTCTCGTTAATGCCTTCGCCCTCTGCCCCCGCCAGCCGGGCCTTGATAGTGCGATCTGGGAGTGGGCCAACGTTCTTGATAACCTTTGACACGCTGTTGCCCGTCACCTTGTCAACCTGGCCGGTACTGATAAAGTCAAATTTATCGTCAAAATGCTGGTCTGCAAATTGGCCCTTTTTGAGCATTTTGTGGTTAAATTTTCCCAGCGTCTCCATAATCATGCGCAGCATTTCATTGTTGGAATTGCCGGGAAACAGAATTTTGCCCGTGTAGAGTTCAAACAGAGAGCAGCCGATGGACCACATATCAATAGGGTGGCCATACTGCAGGCCAAGGATCAGCTCGGGCGCGCGGTAAAACCTAGAGACCAGGTAGGGCGTGATCTCGTTTTCTCCAGACACACTTGCCGAGCCCAGATCGCAAATCTTGAGCACTTTATGGCTGGAATCAACCAGGACATTGTCAGGCTTGAGATCTGCGTGCAGTACGCCACACTCACGCATGAGTGACAGTCCTAGCAGCAACTGCCGCGTGTACGACCGAATTGCCATAATATTGATGCCCACGTTTCGTCCAAACTTTTTAAGCACGTCACGAAGATTGCATTCGAGATTCTCAAACACAAGGCAAAGGTGGTTCTTGTGTTCAAAATTGGTAAGCAGTCGCACAATATGCATCTTATCCTCTGGGTCACGATCATTGAGTTTCTGTAGAATGCTAAGCTCGGTAAGGCCGGCTTTGAACATGGTCTCGTTATTGCGAACAATCTTTATGGCGACAGTTTTGTTACTGCTACTATCCTGTGCACGCACGACGGATGCAAACATACCCTTGCCAAGAAAAGTCGAGACGTGGTACTGACCGTTGATGAGCTCGTTGGGGATGATGCGGTAGTAGCCGTCAACGTCGTCCCAGTTATCAAGCAGACTAGAATCAAGCTGCTTGCCGCTCTTTTTTGCTTTTGACTTGGGCTGTACCGGTGAGTCCGCAAACATGTCGTCAGATTCAGAGTCTGAGTGCGTCTCCTCTACCTCAGAAACGGGTGTCACTTTTGAGAACCGCTGGACATCTGAATCGATCATTTCATCATAATTGACAGCGCTGTCATTGTCTGCTGCGTCAGTGTTCATTTTAGCCCCACTCTCAATGTCTCGGGTATCCACCTCTGCGGCGGTGTTATCAAGAGTTTCAGGTTTGTGAAACTCGAGCTGTCTCATCAGCGCTTCACGCTTCTTGCGCCGCATCTCAATGATCTCATTTTCACTCAGACCCTGTTCTTCGTTTCTGTTATACCATGTTAGGCCTTGAAACAAATTAATGAATATAAAATTTTGACTTACTCTGTCTTGTCAGGAACATCCCTGAACCTCACAGCTCTGTTGTCTGTACGTGTCGGCGACCGTGACCGTTCATTTCTCGTTCTAGTGGCACTACTATCTGTCATGGGGAAGCTTTGTAAATATGAATTGCACTTAAGACAGGGAAGTAATAAAAAACTAACTAACTGTTATGTCTTTTGAGACGCGTGTCTTAGAGTACTCGTATTAAGGCAAGTTAAAGACTTGAGACTGGTTGTTATTGTAGAAGAATAGATTGAATCACGGTCCGAGACTTTAATTGTGCAGTTGGGAGAAAAGAAAGACCTAACCCAGTAGTTACAAATTAAGAGAGTTATATTGAATGCATATTCTTTCAAAAGTGGGTTTATTCCAAAGACTGTCTCCCTGAAAAAAAAGAATTAAACCATTCTACACTTTGGATACCCTGGAACCATGATATTACTATGCCTAACTATGCGTACTAGAATGAAAATGAAATCTACGTACAATCACTCCCCAAAAGTGACTTGAAACTCAGCCAAACTAGCTTATAATCCCAAGTAAAATAAACTTAGACTTCAAGTATTTTACTTCCTGTATCTCGATTTAGGCTTAGTGGTCTTGGACCAGAAATCTGGTTTGTGACAATATAAAAGCCCAGGTTAGAATTTTTCTAGATTTCTTACCATTGAATTACCGTCCTCCGCAAAAGGCTATACTATTTACCAACCAACAAAATTTTGTATTCAGATAGGAGCAGAATAATGTGACACAAAACAATAAGATATTGAATATCTGAATGTTTTGCGTAAGGTTATTCTGATCCTATTTGAGTATGAAAAATTTCTTGTTTGTGGAAGTAATATATTCATTGAAACCTGTGATACGCATCCTAATATCCTGCCTCTTCTTCATCATCACCACCTAAATCATGCCTCAGATACCTTCAGAGCCTACAAGTTCAAACAAAACTACCAGAAAGGAATTGGTCCCATTACTGTGTGGAGTTATAACTGGTTGACATCTTGGCGGCAAGAAAAAAAATTGATATTCAACGTGCCAAGGGGTTGTCTTATTCAACAATAAATGCCACCATTGGAAAATACAAGACATCTACTACGGGGGCCAGCAATTCCCGCTCCGGATGACCAAAGGCCCTGACTGAGAGTGATAAGGAGTTCATTCATCTACTAGTCAAGCAGAAGACCTGTATAACAATAGGAGAGACCTGCCAAGCACTTGATAAGCTGATTTCCACAGATACTGTTTCTCGCATGCTGAAAGAATCTGGGTATACCCATGCGAAATCTTGCAAAGAAGTCGTGATAAAATGAATGAACAAACCGATCTACACTATCCAATGACCATTTGTGCGCACGGGTTGGGCATATGAGCAGTAAACTACAATTGATTGGAGTTATGCATATTGGCGTGCTGGTGTCCGCAACTTTGTTAATGAAAGCCTGGTCTTTCTGTATTTTGATGTCTAAGCGGGTGTCCTACTCAGCAACTACATTATAAATTTTTTTTAATAAACATTTTCTGTTACTATTAATGAATTACGAGCATCTAAAAATTATATAAATTATTAGATTACAAGAAGTGAATGGTATAAATACTTCCATTCCTTTTCCTTTTAAATGCGCATGGAGTAGTAGAATAGTGATATCTAGGGAAACACAAGTAAAAAATACGGTCGGCCCGCTGAAATATCATGATTGTACTACGGTTAAAAGCCATAATATGTTCAAGATTTGCAAGTTTCTCACCAAAGTCGTTACTGGAAACTTCGGGGAATTATGGAGACTTTTGGAGGGTGACTGTATCGCTTATCTAAACCTATGGTATTGAATATTGACATAATAATAGTAGCATTAGAACAGCAATGTCAGATTCAAAATTGGAATCATCATCAGATCAGTCTTTGCAACCATCATTATTCTGCAATTTAAAACATAGTTTATTCATCAAGTATTTAATGGCTGCTTCGCATAACCTTTAAACTTTTTCTACATCGCATAAAACCAACTTAGTTCGGGTCGTAAAAAAAGCAGCACATAAAAACAATCAGGCGTTTTTTTATTCTAATTTCAGGGCCTGCACTGGCGCACTAACACCGATTAATCTCCTCGATTCAGACATAGAAAGATCTGGCGTTCGTTTAGGCATCTCCTACTGAGACACGTGAAAGGTGCCAATGGGACTGCTAAAAGAGAAACAAAGAGCGGTTTATTGTTTGTTTTGATTTGTTTTGACTGATCGTATGTTGCATCCCATCAGGAAATAGCAATCACCATAAGACATGGAAATTAGAACTAGCTGAATGATGTTGATTCAATGGTAAAGAAAAAAAGAATGCTAATGATTTCTAGCCACCAGTAGCCATTCTACCACAGTTTCTCGACCTTTCAAACGTCAGGTCTTGTTTGCAGCTACTGGTAGATTATCTTCATCTTGATTGCTGCCAAGGCCCAATGTAAGGTAGCTGCTACTCTAAGTAGGCTTTTTCTTTGTTCAATAAGATCTGGAGGACTTTAGTCGCACTTCCGTTCTTGGTCACCTTATACTGACTCTCTATGAAAACACTGGTAAAAGAACACCATTGGCCGCCACCTTTGCCAATGATCCTCTTGTTTTGTTTCGGCATCGGAGCGAAGATATAAAGGCAAAGTGAATTCACAAAAAAAAAATATTTTATTTTATATACATATCTTATTTATTTTGCTTCTCCGCTGACCCATAATTGATGCTTACTGCAGTTACCTTGTAGCAATAATGGCAAACTCCATCATATCATGGCGTAACACCGCTGTAATCCTGTTAATTTCTCTGGTAATCAACCTCTATGGTCATAATCTGCCTGGAAGCAGTCTTGTTCACTCGTACGTCAATGGTGCTTGCTTCAAACTCGGCCTGCCGCCGCTGTTAAAGCATCAGTCTGCTGTACAGCTTGCGGCCTCAAGCGCCGACCAAAATCTTCTTATCAAAAAATATCTGCAATCACTAAACGCTGAGCCTGTGACCAAAGAAGAAGCACTTGAATATTGCCCTCTTGTCCCGGCACTTGCTCCCAAAGGGTATGAGACACCCTATTCATATTTTGGCAGCCCACAATATCGTGAATTTGCGCTCAAGACACTTAAAGACGCAGTAGATATCCCCACTGAGTCTTTTGACACTTCCGGTCCAGTCGGCGAAGACCCTGTCTGGGATATCTTTTACAAGTTTGAAAAATTTCTAAAAGAAGCGTTCCCAGCGGTGCATGAGCACCTTGAACTTGAGCATGCCAATACACACGGCTTGGTATACATTTGGAAGGGTAGGGATGCATCGCTAAAGCCGGTGCTTTTGGCAGCGCACCAAGATGTTGTACCTGTGCTGCCTGAAACGCGTGACCTCTGGACCAACGATCCATACAATTCCCATTTTGATGGTGAAGTGCTCTGGGGCCGTGGTTCTGCTGATGACAAGTCTCCACTAATTGGAATTTTGCAAGCCATTGAGTATATTTTGACTAAAGAGCCCGGGTACGTGCCCAACCGCACCATTGTGGCTGCGTTTGGCTTTGACGAGGAATGTGGTGGTAATCATGGTGCTAGGCATATTGGAAAGCTGCTTCTCGACAAGTATGGCCCTAACTCATTTGAAGCAATTGTTGACGAGGGAGGTCAGGGTGTTCACGAATATCAAGGTATCAAGGTCGCAATCCCCGGCGTAACCGAAAAGGGATCAGTGACTCAGAAAATTGCTATCCATACCGGTGGTGGTCATTCCTCAATGCCACCAGACCATACCGCCATTGGTATGCTCGCGGCCCTTGCAAAGGAAATTGAGGACACTCCGTTTACACCTGTGTTGACGACCAACTACAATCCATTTTTCAAGTTCCTCAAGTGTGTTGCTGCCCGATCGCCTGAACTTGATGATAACATCCGCCAGGTAGTGTTTCGTGCGGACCAGGGAGACCCCGTGGCTCTTTCTCTCGTGACAAACTATCTGCTTAAAAACCGATTGACTAAGTACAGCATTCAAACATCGCAAGCTCTGGACATCATCAACGGTGGACTTAAGTCCAACGCCCTTCCAGAAGAGGTTTCTGCCGTCATCAACTTTCGTGTATCTATTGACTCTAGTGTTGCGCAAACAAAGCAGAAATTGCTTAACAACACGCAAAATATTGCCGCCACATATGGCTTGGGTATTGTGGTTAACGAGACCCTTGAGGATGGCACCTTTAGTCTGACTGAGGTTGTTCCCAAAACGAAGAAAGGCTACTTTACTCTCTCCGATTACAGAGAACCGTTTGAGCCAGCTAAGGTATCAGTAACCGAGGGCTCAACATGGGAAGCGTACGCTGGATCAATCCGCCACGTTTACCAAAGCTTTGCGGGTCCGATCATCAACCCCGTGAAGCCCCCTGCTGACTTATCAACAGTGAAAAATGACCTTGTTATTGTCGCCCCTGGTCTGATGACAGGTAACACTGATACGAAGCACTACTGGGACCTGACAGAAAACATTTACCGTTTTTCGCCAATGCGTTTACTAAACACAAAGATTTCTAATATCCACACGGTTGATGAACACCTGAACTTAGACGTACATCTGGAAACGATTGTGTTTTACTACACATACATCAAAAACATCCAGTAGGTACTGTTGAAAGAATAATAGGTTTTAATATGAAAAAAAGTATGCAAATTTGTGTAGTACAAATAATTAGTGAGAATAAATGAATATCAAATTGATAGTTATATGGACTGAAGTTATCAGCTAGACTTGCTTCAACTTGAAACGAACCGTGCGTGGGCTAAGCATGTCTTAGATAAATTCAGTATCAAATGCATACTGTATTTACAACTGTGAGACCAGCCAAAAACAACTACTAACAATATTTCAAAATCTAAGACATAACCAGTATGGCATTTATTGTAAATAAAAAAAGTGATTTCATATGTTAGCAGGCATTGTAACTCAGGCTTTGAATAAACCATCGTCTAATTAAAAAGTAGACGTTACTTCCCATACTGTATTATGAAAACATAGTGGGTTAGGGCATACACTTGAGGCGTTGGTTAAATGGCCGGTCTCCACAGAGTTCTGATGCCTCACTCATCAACAGCATTGAAACCCACAACATTTGCACCTAGTATTCCTCCGCCCGCATAGAGATACACAATGGCGTTTGAAGATGAAATACTAGGCCCAGACTTTACTGGGCTTGATCAGTTCATTCCCTACGACTACGATGCGCTTTATGAGCGCGTGGTGGCAAGCGAGCCGCGCGCCGCGTTTGAGCTCGAGTTTTTGACCGACGGCCAGGCCAGCACCGATAACGACTACAGGGAAGCTGAAAAGAGTGACCATGAGCAGGAGGATGGTGAGAATACCATTGAAGGTGATGAGGAAAATGATGAGGAGATTCTTGATGAGGAAGATTTATCCAATTCGGAGAATGATGGTGAACAGGATGACAGGGACCAGGATGATGAGTTGGACGCTGAAAGCATTGATGATAAAAAGGGAACTTCGCAACCGATAAAGGATGATACTACACAAAAGAGTCGTGATAATAGCGAGAATTTCTCTTCTGAAGATAAAATGGAGATTGATATTAGGGAACCCACAATTGGGTCAACGGCAACCACTGCTAGTGAAAAGGGCAAGCAAATTTCACAGCAGGCGCAGTTTGGTCAGACTGTTCCCTCCGAGGAGAAGTCTGTACTGGCTGGGATTCCCCATGAGCTCGAGCTATACTTTGCTACGTATATCTGGACCCTTATTTACTTCCGCCAGTACTACGAGGCGTGTACGGTAGCGGAACGGTATCGTGATTCAGTCTTGTTTGCGGTATCCCCGGTGTTGCGTGCATCGACTACCAGTGCCTTACGTTTTCACCGCAAGACGACAAACGATACCCTTGATTTTCAGGGGATCTACCGCATAGCAGGCATGTTCCCGTGGGAGGACACTAGCAAAGGCGGTAGCTTTGGGCTGGCGCAATTGGTGAAGGATGCACTAAGCGTGTTTCAGAACGAAATTTACGTAGTGCTCCGTGACCGGTTTACGCGGATTCGCGTTGACACGGTGGCAAAGTACCTGCCGATCTCGGAGGAGCATGAGACTATCTGCGCAAACGACGTGTTGCGTGTGCTCAATAGTGTTGAGAACGGCTGGACACAAGAGGGTGAAGCGATTCTAATTCCACCAAAGGTAGCAACAATTCTGAAGGAGAGTAGCGCCACAAGTCGATTTGATGGCGAGACCCGCAAGCAATGGTTGGATGAGCTGGTAAAGGTAGCAAGCGAGCTAGAACAGCGATCGCTGGTGGAGTAGGATAATAATGATAGTTAACGCGCGGCCAAACGGCATTTAACGATGTATGATTTTTTTACTACTCTTTCTGACGGATTGTACACACACAATGCCAATGTCTTGACCCTGATCTGACGGGGCACAGATGATATCCTGATGTTTCCTATTGCGTTTGCTGTTTCTCCATTGTTTTCATGCTGCAGCCGCTGAAAGCGATGTCTTAACTGTCCTGCGTTTCATGTTTTAAGTTTGAGTTCTGAAACTCAGGTACCGGCAATAATCATCTAACTCCACTGTTATCACTGACATTGGTATCAAATATAAAGAGACCAAGTTCTTCTGGAAGGCTTGTGGTTTTTTTTTTCTTTTACTATCAGTTTCAATATATCGCAAGTTGTTATCATGTCCTCAGCCAAACACTTATCACCCCCTTCACCCCCTCCCTCTCGGCCAACACAGGCATCAAAGTCAAATTCTGACAGTTTGAAAGCCAATATTGCCAAGGAACGCTATACATCTTCCCCTGATACCTTAACGATGAAACAAAAGGCGCGCACTGTGGCCATCCCCGGGCTGCCTACAAACCTAGCCTATCCGCCCAAAATTAAGGCCAATGGACCTGGAAAGCCCAAGAGCTCATCGAGTAAGAAGAAGCCCTCGCCGAGCCGTAAGAAGGGTTCACCACTTGACTCTATTGATAAGCTCGATATCACTGGTATGTACGGGCAAGGCTCATTCCACCATGACGGCCCCTTTGATGCATGCCGGCCACATCGCAACAAGCGCACCTCGCGTGCGCCCGTGGCTGCGTTCCCCGTGAACGGGCCAAACAACACTCTTGATGGAGTCGACTATCGACGCGGCAATCAAAACACAGAGAATCGTATCATGGGCCGGGCTGATAACGAAGCGTTTGAGGAGTTCTCGCTGGGTGTACCACAAAAGGAGCAGCAAGAAGTTCAACAGGCCCAGCCGCTTATTCGCGATAATAGCGGCGGGTTTGACCCGACAATGAAGAGCAATCCTGTCCATGGAAACACCACTATGGGACTTGGAACATCAACTTTTCTTGAAGGTGCGCCAGCGCCAAAACCTGTCAAGACCGACCAGGCAGAGGAGGATCAGCAGCCCCTGCAGCAGCAAAATCAAATTAAGCGCAAAAAGTCAATTATGCAGAGGTTGCGCGGAAATAGTAATAGCAACGGCAGCGTGGCTGAAAAAGTACAGGAAAAACGGGCTGCCGTTACCGCCGACCCGTTGCCACCAATTCCGCCGACGCCAGTACAGTTACCCAGCGAGCGTGATATCGATCCCCCACCACAACAGCCGATTTCTCCTTCACCGGCTAGAGGCAACAGCTTTCTGCGGCGCGTGAAAAGTCTCAAAATGGTTACAAATAGGGGCCGCCGGACGGTCACCGATCCCATTATGTAAAAACTGTGCCCTTCCACTTGTGTTTGTAGCATCCGACTACTATGGTGTTGAATGAAGATGATTATGTGACGTATTTAATTATTACAAATGAATTGATTTCTTGTAACAATATAAAAGAAAAATAATAATAATAATAATAATAATAATAATATTAATAGTAATAGTAATAATGTATACTAAGGACCACGATGATCTATTATCAAAACTTTTACACTAGAGAGACAAAAAAAAGGAGTCAATTGATAAATACAATCCAGGCTTTTGCTTAAAATTTAGTGAAGAATGGTATTTTTTTTGTCACAAAGAAGGATGCAAATTTTTGTCAAATTTCAAATTGGCTTTTTTACAATTAATTTTATGGGCAATGAGGTTCAATAAACAAAAGGTCAAGTTAAAGTCATTAAGCTCGTGTTCTAACCACTGGCACAAACAATATCTGATTTTGAGATTTTGTTATTATTTTTGTGTTACAGAATGCAAACACCAAACTATTGGCAAAATGAAGATACAGATTGCTTTCAAAAGTTTTTCACGAAATGCTTATGGTGGTGTTATTTTCTTGGTATTATCATGAAGATAGTCAAATATCAGAGCCTAAACATGAAGACACTATTATCCTGTCCGCCTCATAGAGACAAATGTTTATTCATGTCTTCTTTATATAACAATATCTTTGTGGTTTTATTTGAACTATAGTTTGTTGTAATGAGCTTTGCAACACTCTACTTTTTCTTAACAAGCATTCGATATCCTAAATCGAATATAGAACTTCAAAATCAAGTTTCCTAACGAACAAAAGTACTACATATTAAAGAAATAGTATATTTAATATCTGAAGAGCTCCTAATCAATATTTTATATATCTTCCCTCAGCATCCCAACGTACAAGCCGTGCAGGGATAGATGCTACACGCCTCCATATATGTGCTTGGTCTATAGATTCCCATGTTTTCTTGATCCGAGATGTGAAAGTCTCCATATCAGTTGTATTATTTTTCAGCTCATGAAGATTAGGATAGAACCGATAGAGCTAATGCTTCAGGGCGCTCCATACATGCTCAATAGAGATTTATATCGGGAATGCAAGACGGCCAATCTATCACCCAAATACTATGCTTCTCGTGCAACTTTTTGGTCATATTTGCAATATTTATCTGGGGGCTATCCTGCTGGAATGGCTGACCTGTTTAGTATGGTTCCTATTTTTTTTTTCATCCCAACATAAGGATTAAAAGTGTCTTGATCTCAAGGCTAATTGCAACCCACACCATAGCCTTGATTCCCTCTCCTTGGACGATTGGTTTGACCAACTCGCATCGGCAGACTTCACAGCCATATCTAAAGATCTATGGTTGGGAAGTTGAAACTAATTGCATTAAGTACTCATCAGAAAATAGACTCTAGAGAGGGGGTTAATCTCACGATAGCTTCAATTTTTAAGGCTTACATCCAAATACTGCCTCTAACTCGCACCCCTTCCAGAAGCAGCAAAATCCAAGTGTTTTTGCAGTATGTAGAGCTGTGAGTCTCGAACGCTACTTACAGCGGAACTTGCGGATGTTATGTCGGCGGAGGACTTTTCTGGCAGTGGTCTCAGTCACACGGTTTCCACTCATTTGTAAAAGTTCCCGCCATGTCGCCGTAGGAAAGCGCAAAGCTAATCAAACTAAATGGCGCTCGTCACGGTCAGTCAAGGTCTTCGGACGTCCTGGACGGGGCCTGGATTTAAAAGTATGGCACTTTGAGAACCGTTTTATGGTGTCGTAGACAGTTGAGCGATTAATATGGAAGCGACGTGCGATCTCTGTCTTGTTTTCGCCAGCTAGTACACTTGCATAAATAGCTGCTCGTGCCTCTGAGGAGAGAGGATCATTTTCATTTCAATCTTTAGTTATTTCGGTACCAAAATCATACGGATTCAACATTGTGAAAAAATGTGGCGAAGAATTGAAGGTTGCTGTAAATTTCCTGGATGTTGATGACGTAAATGTTGATGTGGAGTGTTGCAAAACTCTATACAACTAATGGTGTTTAATGTAAGAACGATGGAGTAATTATTTATTCATCTATCAGCTCTTAGACGGTTACTTTCCATGTCCATTTTATTACTAAATGTTATGAAGAGAAGACCGACATATCATAAAACTTCAAAGCAATCTCAATGCTGTGCGTCTCACTGGTAACGGCAAACCGCAATCACAAAATTCTAGGCATTTGTCAAATATATTTCTCAATTAGAAATAAAAGTGAATTTTCTTTTTCAAAGCTAGAAATACTCAAATTACGCAGATTATAAGCTTTAATATTTGCTGTCTAGGTTGCTGTTCCCTTGGCCATTATACGTGGGGTCTCTGAGGTTTTGGCAAGCACGTAAAAAAGAAAAAAGAAAACCCTTTCGCTGTGATAGTGTTTTATCAGTCAGCACCTAATATTGCTTGCTTGCTAAAGTCCTGACTTAGAAGAGTTCAACAGCGACCTTGGTTTTTTGATCTTGTTCCAAAAATAGTTTGCCGTGAATATGCTCTCATATACCGTCCAGTTATGCTCTTTGACGTACCCATTTTGGCGTAACTATGGGGTGGGCGGTAGGCACGGCTGAGAGACCCTCGGTTGCTTACATAAGATTTAAGACTTATTACTTAACCTTGATGGACTGTTCTAGAAATCTCTCGAATTCGCTCAAACCTTCTTTTGCATTCGAGATCACCGAGAAGAATCAAGAATAAACGGGCATGTTCTCTTGCTTTGAAATGAGCTCCGGCACTTGCCCGGAGCATCGTTTGACACCGTCTATATAATGAGTATTTTTTTTCAACAAGTAAATCTTTTTTTTTTTATCTTTACTCTACATCAGATAATCTTCAAATACATTACAACAAACTTACGACTACAACAATCTCGCATATATTCATACATTAAAAATGTTTAGCAGCCCGTTTAGTTACATTGCTCCTAGCAGCAGACAGTCGGTTTACCCAGCTCGCAGCCGGGGCAACCCTAGAGGTAACTATTTCTTCCAGGAACCAAACTTCTGGGAGTACGACCAGCAAGCTGCAGCCGAACGAGAGTACCGCGAACGGCTTGCCCAGTTGCAACGTGAGGAGAAACGCCGTAACGCCTACCTCCGCCAACAGCAGCAGTTAGAAGAGCAGTACCGCTTGCAGCAGCAACAAGAACATGAGCAGGCTCTGCTGGAAGAGCAGCAGCGTCTGCAACAACAAAAGGAGCGTGAGCAGGAGATGCTGGAAGAAAAGCAGCGCCTGAAGCAGTTAAAATCTAAGAAGAAGCGTCACCATCGCAAGGACCGTCATATCAAGCGTATTCCTGTTGCCAAGGCGGAGCAGTCCAGAGATGAAATTGATCAAGACAAGGTTGTTTATCAGCCTAATCTGCCCAACAGAAAGACCGAGCCGCAGTCTGACAACGATATGTTCTTTGATGCACTTACTGGGAACTTTACCGAGTCTGAGACTGAGAACGAGACAAAGCCTGAATCTGGTTATTCTACTCCTAACTATGTTATTGACACTGCTTCAGATAATGCCAGTCTTGATAGCCCACGCTTTAGTGACTCCGAGTCTGAGTCAGATCACTCCACTTACACTTCTACTTTGAAAACGCTAGAATCTAAGATCAATGTCAACGTTGACATCTACAACCGCATCAGCTCTGCGCTTTCTCGCGATACCGGCACCCCCGATACAAATAAGCTGAACTCGCGTCTAAAGATGGTGCAGCGCGCCCAGATTGAGCTTGAGAAGATTTACGAAACGCTCGACGACCTGACCCCTGCTCCGACACCCACGGACAAACAGCTCAAGCAGCAGCTCACCAAGACCGCCGTTGCTTATGCTGATAAAACAGAGCTACTGTTTAAAACCATTAAATCGTTGCTTGACGAAGCTAAAGCCGTTGCATCACCAAAGAAAAAGGTTCTTTTGGAGACTGTGCCTGACGAGGAACTTTCTTGTTAAGTAATTATACATTAGCCACGAGCAACGGCCTGTTATATTGCAGTTTTAGATACAACTTTTTGATGACCTTTTTTGTTTTGTTATTGTTATAGAATTTTATGATTTTTTATTACTAGCTAGTTAAATTAATGCATCATTTATGAAAAAAACTTTTTTTTATTAAGATTTTATTAGTCTTAAACTAATATAAATTGAATACTCAAGTTTATGTCAAGTCTTAACTTATTTTTCAGGCTTCAGTTATTTTGGCCTTGTAGTCTCTAGTCAAGTCCCCAATGATTGGTTGTCTGGTTTATTCTTATGTAGCAGGAATCTGGTCGTTTGCATGCCAGCACGTGCTGGGCCGTCCGAGATACTTTAAGGCTGAGTCCATTGTAAGCACAGCTTGCCCCGATAATAGGCTATGTGATGTTCGGGTAGGAGCTCGTGGCCCTGGCTGGGGTCGCCCCATCCGCCCAGTACGTGTTTTTTTGTCGGTTTTCTACGGCTCATTTGACTTTATTGAAAATCAACACAATTCAATAGCATTCATGTGATAAAGACACCTTTTACAACTTTGGCAATTATAATTCATAAATTGGTACCATGTTTATAATTATTGTAAGCCTAATAAATATCCATTGTTAGATATACATAAATACTGTTGCTGATAAGTTTTTGGAATCAGGTAGGCTTGATGATGAATTAAAAATATGTTTTGTTAACTTGAAGATTGAATAGAGTCATGGGCTTAAAAAAACACTTGGAGCCTATGTTGAATAATTTGATGGAGGAGTGAGCGGTGGTGAGACAAGCCCGATTCAGTCTGTGTGCTCATATATAGCTTTAAAGGCCACAATACTTGATTGAGTTCTTATAGATATAATAAACACATGTATATAAAGAATAAAGCCAAATTGATTGATGAATTGAAAATGGATTATTAACCTGAATGGAAGATTATTTTATTTCAATTTAGTTTATTGGTTACACAATGCTACAGTCACCGGGATTGTCATAAACTTGGTAACTCTATAAACAGATGTCACATCATCTCTTGTCTTAGAATGAGGCACCGCATAAAGAATGAGCAACTATAATATTACTAATGGCATGAAACAGGTAATGAAAGAATATTCCAAAGGAGATTGAAAGATAAAATCAGACCCTTTTAAAAGCCATTAAAATTAAAGATCAAAGATTTGTTGAGGGTTCAATGTCAGAAAAGAACATGACGACTCAATATCTGACAAAAAGGGAAAGGAGAAACTCAACACCATTCGACATGAGCGTTCATGCTTTTTTGCAAAGATTCTGAATATTCCAAGGGGTTGGAGAGGAGTTCTAATCATAATAACTATAGTCTACTCAAGTATGTAATGCACAACTACAAATATCCCATTGAGCCAATAGCCAACCTGGAAGACAATGCTATAAAACTAGCAAGCCTCAGAAACAGTCAAGATTCAGGAAGATGACTAGCTATGTACAAGGGATCATTATCCTATTTGTATACCAACTCACATAACTAAACAAAACACTTAGAATCCATTAACAGTAACACTATTATCATATAAACCAGAAATCAGATGTTTTAGATAAAGCTATGTTTGTAAATTTAGTATAGCAACTGGGTACATGTACTGACTTGGTCAAAAAAAAACATTTTATTTGATCTACAGCAACCCTTCATTTTATTATTACGTACTCCTCTTTTTGCATGAATTTTGTTAGCGTTAATTCTAAAACAAATATAATTATTCTGCTATTAACATCTACTTTTGTTTGTCGTATCAACCACAATGGAAAGGATTCGTTTTCATGAAATGGCTGTTATTGACAGCGAAAGTTTGAACAGAGTAGAAGATGTAGAAGACAGCCGACCACTATCAAACTCAGATAATGCAAGACATTACCATGGTTCCGTCAACTCAGGCAATGCAAATGTCCAGACCGACTGTGGTAATACTTTCACTATTGGTCGTTGTTGCTCTACCTGTGTGTGCTCTACAGCTGAAGTTTCCAATATTATATTCGGATCTTTGCAGAACCCTGCTTTTTCTGGCCAGGATAATGTGGAAATTCTGAGGATGGTTTTCTTTCCATATATTTTAGATCTTGTTGCAATCATGATGATATTTTACGACCTGAATTCTATTAGAAAGGCATTGAGTATTGTTATTGTTGTAAGGTTTATCATTTTGGGCTTTATGATATCATTTAATTACAAGGCCATCACTGGCACTGAACCGCCCGCGATAAGATCAACTATCAATGGTAAGATAATGAACAAATGGATCTTGGATATCCAATTGCTATTTCTTAAAACTGAATACCTGGAGGTTATTGTTAACTGGATTATTACTAACTTACGGCACAAGAGCGTATTACCTGGCTACCTGGATTTCTTCGCCAACGCGTTCACAGTCCAAGATCTGCAGAAGAGATGGTTTTAGTGAGTCTATTAGTTTTTTTTTTTTTTTTTGTCGAGATCAGTATTGGCTTACATAAATTAAAAACATACGGATTAATCAAGTCCCTACTAATATCTGTAGACTTCAGTTTCTTTTAGAATTGTAATTCCCAGTGACGTAACAAATGGCTGTTTTGTTTTCTGATTGCGATATACACTCCGTAGCTCACATGCCTGTTTGTATTACACCGTAGCGGAGTCTTCAAGTCTGAAGCCGTTGTAAGTATAGCTTGTTACAACTGTCGGCTATGTGATGCTTGGGCTTGGAGTCTTCCATAGTGACTTCTTTTCACTCGCAGCTCCATGTAACATAGATACTTAATATATATCTTGTAATTTTCTTTGTAAGACCTTTTGGTTTTTCTGTAGTCTTGCTCTTATGATTTCTTTATATATTTATTCATCTTGTAACTCTTGGGCTGTGTTGGCTTCTCCAGCATTGGGACTATGTGATCTGAAATAAATGTAACAGACTGAGTATTACGCTGGTAGACTGAATATTACTGTGATTTAATTCCCAATCCGCATGAAAAGCCCCAATGTGCTCCCGTTTAAGAATTGCCCCGTAGTCGCCCCAAACAAGTAAAAAACACCACATGAACCAAAAAGTCCCAATCGTCTTGTTCTTAAAAGAAACCTCATCCTCCAGGTTTCTTTCTTTCTCTGTCCATCACCATCGACACACCCCATAAACTGTCTTACGATCCCTGTCATCAACATGCTCAATTTTAACGCCAGACGCTCTCTGATTTCTTCATTCCGCAGTCTTGTTATTGGCAAGCCTGCTGCGCCCGCCTTCAGCACTTCGAGCCCGTTCGCTCTGCCTAAGCAGGCCGCTGCCTCCGCTACCAAGACCAAAAAACCCGCCAAGGCCAAAATTGTGGCCAAGCAGCCCGCAAAGCCCAAGAAACCTGCTAAAGGTATGTAATGGTTTGATTTCGCATTGTAAAATTGCGGTGAATTGACTTTTAATTTACCAATTTCATGCTAACTCTCTTCTTTTTTGTTTTTCCCCAGATCCCTTGAAGCCCAAGGGCCGCGTGACTGCATACTCATTTTTCCTCAAGGCATACGCCAAGGAGCACAACATCACCAAGGTCACTGAGCTTGGTAAGGCTGTTGGTGCGGCATGGAAGAGCATGTCGCCCCAGGAGCGCACCAAGTACGAGCAGCTCGATCGCGAGGACAAGGTGCGCTATGAACGCGAACGCGAAGTCTACCTCAAGAACAAGGAGGCTACCACGCCGCCCAAGCGCTCCTCGCCGCCCTACCTCTACTTCTTTAACGAAAACCGCAACAAGATTCTCGAGGCCAACCCGGGCATTTCTTTCTCCGATGTCGCCAAGCGTGCCGGAGCTCAGTGGAGAGCTCTCTCTGATTCCGAGAAGCAGCCCTTTGTCAATCTCTCCAAGGAGGCAAAGGTTAAATACCAACAGGAGCTTGAGGCTTTTAAGCAAAAGCAGTTATAAATGGGATCAACTTTACACTCACGCCCTTGCTACTATAGCTTTGGCGCTGATATCATGATGGCGCGTGTGGAGTGATTGTGGCTACAGGATAGCTAGCGCGATTCAAACCCGTCAAACTTTTTGTATTCTTAATAATTATTATTCTCTCTTTTTTTTTTTCACCGTCACATTTTATCAATTGTATCAAGTTCTGTTTCAATTGTTGTTCCTAATTGAGTAATATTGGTGCTGAAGGGCATAAGCCTGTGGACCCGAAGGTTTCGTGTTTTTTTTTGTTTGTTTTTGTTTTCTTTCGGTGTGTTGGTAGTTGCTACTGTATTTGGCGGTGGCGCTGGTGCGTTTAAATGCATGTGTAAAGATTGTGCAAGTGGTGTCTGTAATAGCTTAGTAATACGCGTTTTGCCAGAAACGGTTGATATGACATGTCACATAATTTATGAAACATTACATATAGTACTTGAGATATCAGACATGAACTTTAAACTGCAAAATATAGAACAAAGTATCTTCTTATGCTCTTTATAATATAAAAAACAAATAAATAAAAAAGGAGCTGGTTTCAAAATAGCTAATCGAGCAGATTAAAACCTCACAAACGACGGAAGCAAACTGCTTTAACTTAATCAAATATTACAAGATATGAAACTTTTTTTAAAAAAAAAAAAGTTTAGAATGATAATTTAACTCTCGGTTACATTGACTTGGACTTTAGAGTAATACTGTGGTCTGAGACAGTTTAGCCAGAAATTTCAGACACTTATGGCTTGGAAATACGCTTTATTGACTGGCTGGTATATAGTGTGCTAGATCTGAAATTAGTCTTTTGGATCGTAGCTGAAAATGGACAGTTTGCATTTGACCCAAATTGCGTACGAGTTTCAAGCATTACAGTCTGATCCATCAAATGCTAAAACAACTATTTCTTTTTTCTATTTTTTAAAAAAAAGGGATTCTTTTTTCATATAAAAAACAAAAGTTGATTCAATGGGGTTGCAAAAGCTCAACCAATTTATTAACCACTTTTTTTTTTGTTTTGTTTTTGTTTTGGGCTGACTTGAAACTAAAGCTTTAATCAACCATCATCATAGTAAAAACTAGCAAACCCATTGGGTTGAGCTCTTGTCTACAACGGTCAAACTTTCATTCACTGTACTAACAGGATGTATAGGTGATGCTTGTTTTTGCTAACAAGTCTGCTAATAACCAGATAAACTCCAGCTGCATTTATGAGCGCTTTTGCTTTTATACTTGGTATACCTCTAATTCACAACTTACAGACCAACTGGCAGAAATAACGCCTGTAAATAAAGTATAAATATAATCTATCAATAAATCAGGTTATTGTGCCCATCTCCGAACGTTATACACTAATAATTGAAAGAAGATAGTTATAACTTATACATTGTTCATACTATAAACACTTGTAAAACTTAGTCTAAAAAAAGGAATAAAAAATCTAAATCCGTTGGCCCAGGTTAAATCAAGGACAGAACTGGCTAAATGATAATGATAATAATGAAAAAAAGAAGCCTACATTCCCGTTGATTGGCATAGCTGTACCGCGGCTATCTTTCAACTGTTTAATGACTTGTAAATATTTGTCATTTCCAATGCATTCTCTTTTTACTTTTAATTGTTGGGTTCAGTTAAGGATATTATCTACGACTATAGTTCAAAAAGGTCGAGACCAATGATGTGCTTTAAGCTTTCAAGTCATGATTCGCACAGCTCCTAATTGCTGAATATATCATATCTGCACAAACTATGCAGAATATACCGCAGGCAATGTAGCTACGTAAAAAAAAAAAGGAACAACTAATACCTATGCATCAACTTTGGGTAATTATTATTTGCGTTGCTGTCGTTACTGCTGTTGACTAGAATGATAAAAAAAATAATGGTGTTATTATTGGTGCTTATCCTAGGATTGATTCTGCCGACTCAAACACAAGCCAGTTAGAGAAGGTAAAAATAGCCCTGAAGAATTTCGGCAGATTTCACGGACAATGATTAATTTTGTTTTTGATTGTTACTATAGTTGATATTTTTCAGATTCATCCGGCGTTGTTACCTTGAACGAAGCTTGGCTTGCCAATAGCCGGTTATGCGCTGTACATTGTATTTTTTTTTTTGTTGTTGTTGGTGCTGTGCCAAGAAATGAAGCCGTTTATAAAATTACACAAAAATTAAAATAAAAAATCATTATACAATTTGTCTTTAACGCCAAGCCATTACCAACATACACGCACCAAAAAGACATCAGGACTGTCTCTTGTGTCAACGAGAGGAAGTCAGCTCTTATTTATCTCGGCGTGGCCAGAGTGACACGGCTGTTATCACGGCACTCGATATCAAGCCTTATTTTAATCGCTGATAGTTTCTACGTGTAGATAACAAGCTTCGTGGGGTTTTAGGGAATAATCGCTCAGATAATTGAGAATGTTGAAATCAGTGCCGTTCGCTTTTTATTTTTTATTTTTACTTTCCTGCCCGATAACCTGGAAATCAAACGCGAGTGTTCGAAATTGTCAATGAAAAACACAAATTTGGAGGTCACCTTCTTCTTTTCCGGCACCAGATTGCTTGCCCTTTTTGGTACCTAATGCCAAGCGATGCCATTTCCCAAGCCCAGTTGGTTTAAGACATTGCATGATAGAGCCAAAAAGTGAGGGTGCTGGGGGTAGGGGAGTTGTTCTTGCACCAAACTGTGTTGCCTTTTAATCTGGGCATAATAGAGCCGTGTTATTCCCATTAACAAATAACTATGAGAAAAACGCACGGCTTCAACTCAATATTTTACGTTACATAAGGTGCAAAAAAAAAAAAAAAACAATAAAATATGAATTTTTAAAACTTTTGTATTTTTATTAAAAATTTAATTTGTTTGCATTTTGTTTTTTTTTTTTTTTTTTTAAGAATAAATTAAATTTTTTTTTTTTTTTT
>Ga0160505_100279_pt1 | contig 34004 bp, 16 predicted proteins | sample DIDeMG_FD_108225 | JGI IMG/M metagenome (GOLD analysis project Ga0160505, IMG submission 108225) | Enriched chicken feces microbial communities from UW Madison campus, WI, USA - DID2874_E49_Stillage MG | ecosystem: Host-associated > Birds > Digestive system > Large intestine > Fecal ... | reverse complement strand
TTTTTTTTTTTTTTTTTTTTTTTTTTTTTTTTTTTTTTTTTTTTTTTTTTTTTTTTTTTTTTTTTTTTTTTTTTTATATTTTTTTTTTTTTTTTTCTTTTTTTTTTTTTTTTTTTTTTCTTTTTGGTTTCAATAACCTAGCATACAACACATTGAAATATTATATTCTCCCATTGCCTTCTTCGCCGACATCTCATCTACTACTTTAATTATGTACGCCCACTCAATTCCCTCCGAAGTCAACCTCCCTCCCAGCCCCCCATTTTCAGTCCACAATAGCTATTCGCACAACAGCGCTACTGCCGATGAAGTTGCCAAGGGTGTGTTTATCGGTCCCCTCACTATCTTCAAGGACTCATCCTACCTGGATAGTCACCCCAATATCCGTCTCCTCATTTCGTTAACAGACAAAAGCCTGTCACCGGCGCTGTTCACACACAAGTACTCCAATTCTCTCGTTCACAAATGCTTAAGCTATGATCCCAGTGTGGAGATCTGCAAGGTTTCACAACTCTATAATATCTGCAAGACTATCTCGCTGTGTATGGCCGCAGCGGGAGGCAGTATTTCGTGCTTGATTTTCTGCGAGGATGGTAATAGAGTCAGCGCGCTAGTCGCCGTCTGTTACCTTATATACAGCAGAGGTTGGAGCGTGGGTGAGTCGCTGAACACTGTCAAGGAGCACCGCCGCTCAGTCGAATTTACAGAAGAAGATGTAAAAGTGCTGGTAACTTTTTGGGACATCTGTATTGCGACTAAACGCGTCGAGAGCAGCGGTAGATCTTATAATAAACAAGCTAGAGATAGAGAGGAGGAAGACGAATATGATTACGAAATTGTGTCACGTAAACGCGTTCGATAACTTACTATTACTGGAAACTAAACCCAAAGTTGTGAAAATACACAAGAAGTTAGAAAAACACCGGCAAACTAACAAAAATCTGGGGTTATTTATTATTTTTCTGACTTGTCGCAGCGCCTTTGTTGTAGGCGCAGTACGAGGGAAAGAAAAATCCAACACACGAGAGCAAGCATACACATGGTGAGCTTTATATTTATGTTTTTGTATAATTTGAAATTTGATTGTCGTTAAGTCATGTCATTATGTGTGATTGTTTTGGTATTAAAGGCTGGCGAGGTCACCTCCAATGCCCAATAAGCAATTAAAGTTGCGGCGCTAATCTTTTTTGTTTCAAGCGGGTAGGCGCTGATGACATAACCAAGTAGTTGGCTTAACTGGGCTTAGCAATTGAAAAAAAAAAAAAATAAAAAATTTAAAATAAAAATTTTCTATTTCAAGGTAATGACGGAAGCTGATCACCCATAGGGTTGCTTGACATGCTGCTCTAAATAATACTTCTGAGCTAGTAGGAGAGCATAAATAGAAACATGTGCTATTTAAAAACTGGCTTTCGCTTCACCTTGAACTCTGGCTGCTCGCTCTCACTTGAGACAGGCCGCCGAGGGACTGTTGTGGGTGTTGTTGGCGTTGTGGGTTCCGGCGATTGCTCAGCGACTGGTTCTTTATTGAGAGTGATAATTTTCATCGGCTCGGGGATAATCATCGGAGAGCTGACGCTCGAAGACGGAACTGGAACTCTGGCAGATGGTAGTGTCTCGTTAATGATGGGTCTAGCCCCAGATTGATCTACGATTTGATTAAAGTGGGCAATCAGGAACTGGATGACCAGCTGCGACAGGTAAAATTCGCTGGGCTCAAGCTCGTGTTCAGGGGTGTATAATAGATTCGGATGGAAGATTGCTGCTAGATTTGAGCTCGTCATCAGATTCTGGGCGGAACGCCTTGAAAAATAATGTAGAAGGTCTAGGAGGTAAAGCAAGACATACTGATTGAGCACTGGCAGCTCTTCTATGAACGCCCGGTATTGTATGAGAAGCTCGGTAGGATCGTGTTCGTAGCTGAGGTATATCAGTCGAAACTTGTCGTACACTTCAAACGGAATAATCGGTTCTGGCAAACTCTTCAAGTACCGCTTAAGCACTGAGGCTACATCGTGTACTGTGTAGTAGGTCCAGTCTAGATCTTCGATATTTCTCCTGGTGCTTAAAATTTCTTGTAACTCCTTGACACGCTTGGTTGACCCATTAACGCGAAATACGCCTTCTACTTGCCTCGCTTTGCTTGTTTTCAAAAACTTTCCACAGTTAGCCACCACAAGGGGTATCCGCCCAAACACCTCCTGGTCTTCCTGTTTACAGATCGACTGACTTGCACGGTTCACTGACTCCTCTAGGGGAATTCCAAACACTGAGCTCGCATCAATAGGCGGGTCTTCAGAATCAGAATCGCTGGGCTTTTTGAATTGGTTTTTAAAGAACGTCTTGATGGTTGCTTTGGCGTCTTCAGTTATAGGGTGGATCTGGGGTATGGTCGGCATGGAGGAAAACATGAACAAATTGAATGATTAACAGGACAAAAGAACCACGATGTCTAAAAGATTCAACAAAAAAAAAAAGAAAAAAAGAAAAAGGAATATGAAAAGAAGAGTATAAAGTTAAGCAAGAAACTTTTTTTAACGAAAAAATAAAAAAAGACTCTATTGAGGGAAGAGGAGATGGGTGTAGAATGCAAGAGAAAAAAGGAGTATCCAGCAAAAAAATAAAAAAGAATTGGTAGATCGATATATATATAACCACTTTATTGCCTTTATATCAAATAGTTACAATCAAAATTATAAATCAACCTGTATACAAAAAATACATAGTTCTAACACTTACCTTGATGAGACTGACATGGTAGCGGCGCCAGCGCGTGTTATGATTTCTGACGTTCGATAGTACTGAATAAAAGAATTGGGATCTTTCTTTTTTATTTGCTGCTTATAATAGAATTGATTTATATTTGGCTTTGACTGTACATCTACTAAAGTTAATAGCAGCCAGAGATTCGTCAATTAGCGGACCTACGAAAGGCAATTGTTAACAAACATGAGCACGACAGAACTACCAAGTGGTAGAGAGGAGGAATTTAGTAGAAGGTGGTCAAGGTAAAGGAGAAAACTGATCTAAATCAACATCACTCAATCAGGTAAATCAGGGTTAGGGCAATAAACTACTTTTTGACATATGAGTACAGTAGAACCCAGAAATTTTATTTTTAAAAGTTGGCATTATGGCCGAGCGGTTAAGGCGAAAGACTTGAATTCATATGTTCAGGCATCTTTTGGGATTTTCCCGCGCAGGTTCGAATCCTGCTGATGTCGATTTTTTTTTGAAATTCATTTGTTTTGTTCACAAAACCTAAAAGAAAGTTTTTGGATGTTTTTATTGTTGTGATAACTATTAAAACAATAATTTTTTTTTTTAATTCAATGGCTTATAACTATTACTATCAAACTATTTAATAAACTGCTTTGATCGCTGATCGGCGATGTTTCCGGAGCCAGCTGTCTGAGAAGCTTATTCGAGACCGTTTCGAGTTTAATGGCCGTTGCTGGTGGCTGGAAACACCAGCAAGAAAACATTATACTTTTGCTTTCTTTGTAGAAACCATTTAACGTAAGGACAATAAACTGATTATCTATTCATAAAAAGAAATAGCTTCAACACTCATCTCAATGAGACTGACATGGGAATGCGCTTAACGCGTGTGAGGGGCTTTTTGATATTCGATGGTGCCGACTTCATTAAAAGTTAATTAAGTGCCACATTGTCTTATGTAACCTAAGAACCCCTTTATTGAATTCAGCATTGCGGGGGGTTTAAACCTTTGCACCACCTTTTGGAGGCTTGGAGAAATAGCCTATCGGGTATATACCATTAGCATGTAACGCTGGCAATCTCTCGTATTAATACATATAGCAACATCTACAACCTTCGAGTAATTCATTCCTTATTTATTCAAGCGTGAAATGTCACTATAATCTACGCTGGATAAAATAAGATAATTATTTTTTTATCTTCAAGGTTTTTTCTTTCTTTTTTGTTACTGGAACTGTACATAATTTGCAGGGAATACGCCCGTCTCGTTTGTAGCTACAAGTCTTCCTGTCCACCAGTCGTTCCAACTCTGGGTCCTCTGAATTATTTCTACAATATCTCCCTGGGCCAGGGGTAAGTCACCTCTAGTCTGAGGTATGTAGTTGTACAGTGCTATGCAATACTCGGACTTCCCGTTGTGGGATATGATCTCTTTGCCGGTAGTACTGGGGGTGAGGCTTGTAGTAGTTGATTCGACTGTGGCCACAGTAATCTCGGCGTCAGAATACAGACTTTTCTGGGATTGAGCGAGACGAAACTTGATCAACCCGATTTCTTCAATTTTGGTATTCACGGTGCTGATTTTAGTCTGGTAAGCCGTCACTAAATCACTATTTTGATTCCAACCTCTCATAACCGCAGTACCGACAACTATGTTTTGGAGCTCTTGATACATTTTGTAATAAATGTTGAGTTGTACATAGTACAGGCTGGTAAAGAGTGAACTCATTATCTTTTCAGTCAATTCAAAAAATAACGGAAGTTCCTTTTTGAGCAACATATTGAGGCAGCTGTACTCTTGCTCAGCTATCTCTAGATTGTTTTGTGTCGTAAAAAAGGATTTCTCATCTGACACTGAGCGATCATGATGCTTGGCTGAGAGCTTTGCAAGCGCAGCTTTGTATCGGTCAAGATCAAGAAGTTTGTGTTGCCGCTTTTTGGTAATCTTTTGAATTGCCGCGATATTGACCAAAAAGTACTTAATTGGCGTCATAATGTTGGTACGGAGAAGCTCAATTTCGGGGTCAAGGATCTTGCAAATATGCTTAACCGCATCGATGAATTGCCTATACAATTCTTCAGGCATCTGGTCTTTGTGAGTAGTATGAGCCCCGCTATCAACTTGGTCTCCATAGGCAGAGGTGGAAAACGAATCAAGAGCTTGAGTTTCCATCATTGCTTCTGCAAACCCAACCTGGTGTTCAAACATTTGCTCAAGGGAGTTAAAGTAATTTTCATTTTCTATCTTAAATTTTTTCAGCTCAGCCTCCATTTCAGTAATACGTCTATGAAGACAATCGTACTCCGAATCGTGGGTTGTCGTGCCCTACCAATAAGTCAATACTTCCTGTGTTCTATTTAATGTCACTTAAGATCACTGCTTACCAGATTCAGTTTTTGCTTGACATTTTGCGGAGCCTAGAAAAAGACATGTTAAAGTTAAATGCTTAAACACCCCATGTTAACTTATCATATACTCTTGCGAGGTTCCGGCTGAAACCTTTCCAGCTCATAATTTGTGCAGAGTTTGTATGTCCGCAAGTCCAAAAGAATGAAAAAATTTAATAAATTTTATACCGAAAGAACGATATGAAGCACCCGTGGTGTGTTTCAATAATTAATGATTCGCCGTAAAGTCAAAAAGAAACAATTTAAAAGATTTAATGGCGTACAGTTTAGGATTTTAGTTCTAATATATATAACCAATCTGTCGTCCTGTAAATACTGTCCACTTAACAGGCTTTGCTTGGAGTCACTACAAGCCTTCCTACATCACAACTCTCACGTTATAACCATTGTTATAACCATTGATCCAAGTCACGTGCAACATCGGGGTAAGGGATTGTGCTCCTCCTCGACCTAAAAAAAATTCCAACCAATCTGAGCAAAAATTTTCCAAATCACCACTCTACTTTTGAAATCTCGTCTATTTTGCAAAACCCCAGGAGCAGCTTCAACAAAAACACATACAAATTTCTATTTTACAATGTGGTCGTTACTGAAATCTTCTTTCACCTCTTTCACTAGACCTGCTGTTGCCAGCAGCATCTTGAGCAGCGTCTCGCAGCAGATGAGAGGCATGAAGGTCAAGTCCTCTGTCAAGAAGTTTTGCAAGGCCTGCTACGTACGTGTAGACCCAAATCTTAGTAGTCCATCATGGGAACAGCATGGTTTTTTTTATAAAAAATTTTTTTTTTTCATTGCTAACAGTTTTTTTTCCCACTAGATTGTCAGAAGAAAGGGCCGAGTTTACGTGTATTGCAAGACTAACCCCAAGCACAAGCAGAGACAGGGTTAATCGATTGATCCCTTGACACCGACGACCTTTAAATTTTTTTGCCTACGACGCTTTAGTTTTCCATTTATTTCACCGCTCTTGTTTTAATCACTGCATCGGTATTGCTGCCAGTGGTATAGATATCTAGTTCAGAACCTTCCCATGTAAATAGTCTTTTCTTTTTCTGAAAAAAAAAAAAAACCAGAATAGATGCTCATTTTGTTAACATTCTTCATCAGCCAGTTAGGAGAACATTTGTTTGTAGCTAATAAACTTGGAAAGATAATTCAGGATTTTCAAATATTCAACATAACACAAAACTTTTCTTAAATTCTAGATACAATAAAATAAAACATTAAATCAAAATGGCATTAGCCTTCATAACCAACACTAAGCCAGGTATCTATCCAGGCTTTCACCTAGCACCTCTTCAACAACAGGCACCAAATTCTTTCTGACCTCGATCTCAACCGACTCGTCATCATCCTCAAGAAGCTCAGCCAAGACAGGAACAAGCTGGGGCAGCATGGTAACCCACTCCTCACCAAGCTTTCCAAAGAGCGCCTTCATGGTTCTGACGGCCCAGATCTTCTCAGAAACAGAGCAAGATTCCTGCATGTGAGCCAGGACCTTATCGTTAATAACCTTGTACTGCTCGGGTGAAGAAACAGTTTCAGCAAGGCCAACGATAGACTTAACAAGAGTATTGCCGTGGTTGGCGTCAATAGTAGGGATCTGCTCGATGAGCGCAGCCACGATCTTGTCAAATCTAGCCTGTGCCTGCCAGAATTCTTCACGATCATACTGGAACGAGACGATCAGAGTATTGAGAACAGAAACTCTCAAGCTAGCATCATACTTAGAAATCTCCTTGGCACCCTCGGCGTAGAAGGGCTCGAGAATGTTACAAACAGGGTCAACAAGGTAACTAAAGTAGCTAGTGATGATAGACTTGAGACTACCAAAAAGTTTGGTAAGGTACTTGAAAAAGACGGTCTTGCGAGCAACCTCCGACAAAGCACCAGAAGAACCCTCTCCCTCAATTGCCCATCTAACCATGCGGACAAACAGAGGACGGAAAGTCTTGTCATTAAGCTTCATCACAATTTGAATACCAGTCTTAATAGTACGGGTTTCAATGCGGTGAATAGTGTTCTGATCATATTTCTCAAATAAACCTCTAACCTCAAAGGACTTGAGCAAGAAAGTGACGAGGTTAGCAGACTGAGAAGACACTGTCTTTCTGTCTGAAGAAGCAACAACGCTGTCAACAGAATCCAGATGCAAAGCAATGGCACTCCAGCCAGACTTAACAGCATAGGTCCAAGTCTCAGTAAGGGCCTGCAGGACTGCCTTGGCATCCATTGAACCAGCAACATTCTCAATCAAAGTCTGTCTTGTGGCAACAGAGACAGTAGACAGAAAGATGAGCTTGAAAATGCTGACAAGGGAAGAGTTCATGAAAGCGGGGATACGCTTGACAAGACCAGCAACCAAACCGAAAGTAGCAAGCTGGATAAGCTCAGAGTTCTCCTTAGTCTCCTCATCTTGCTCCTCATCGCCCTTGGGAAGAGATTCTTCAAACTTCTTGAAAAGAACAGGGATGACTTTGCCAAAGTAACCAATAGCTCTGGCACCGAGAACAGAGAAGATACTGCTGATAACAGACACAGAAGACACAACAATCTCCACATCATCATTAAGAAGACCTCTAGTGCCAACAACAAGATCAAGCAACTTAAGAAGCTGCTTAGGCTCAAAGTCATTTCCAAGCTTAAGAATCACAACCTCCAAGGAGTTGAAAGCTTGTTGGACAATAGCCTTAGACAGATCCTGACTGACCAACTCAACAAGCACAGAAAATGCAGTTAAAGCAGCAGCCTTGGCATCCTCATCAGAGGCGGACTCAAGCTCAAACTTGCTTCTGAGCAACGAAACAGACTGTTGTCTAGTCTTCTCATTGTCAGAAACCAACAAAATATTCTGGAAAACATGGACAAAAATATTGATAGGCAGAAGCTCCAAAAATGAATCCAAAATAAGATGATAGCTGTTGATGACCGGCGCAAGAGAGTCCTTGTCCTCCTTCTTGCGAAGATCAGAGAGAGTCTGAAGGGTGTTCTTGATAATCTGAACAGAGATGTCGTTGACAGCTTCCTGTTCAGCAGAAGCCTCCTTAAATAGTACAGCAGTAGAAACCCGCAGCGAAGGAATATCGGAGATGATGTTCTCATTGGTAATAATGGATGCCAAGTATTGAATCAAAGTAGATCTCAGAGAAAGCAGGTTTGAGGTAGAGTAACCCACAATAGAGTTGAAAATCTGTCTTTGAGTGAAGGGAGAACCAGTCTCGCGTTCTTCCTCAGTCAGCTCATGAACAGGAATGAGGTTAATGAGGTCCAAGAAGTTTCTGATAGTGAGGAACTGCTCAGAGACGGTAAAGCTTCTGAAGAAAGACTCGGCAAACTGCAACAAAGACTTGGCATCGACAGACTTTCTCTTCTGCTTGGCTTCGAAATACTTTTGACCGAGAAGGAAAATCAGACTGTGCAGAGCAGAGCTGGAACCGAGAGTCTTGACCAAAGTGCTGAAGAGTCTAACACGTCTATGTCTCGGGATATGGGCAAAAGCGGCCACGAAACTGAGTAACAAGAAATCAACATCACCAACATTACTTTCCTTCTGGTTAGAAAGGAGAGCAGGAATGACCTGGGTAATGGTTTGCTGAATGACATGAGCGGAGAACTCGTCATCTTGACGGATGGTGTTAGCACCCATAAAGGTGAAAATGGGCATAACACTGTGAAGAACAATGTCAGAATCAAGGCTAGCAAGATTGGCAACGAGGAGCAAGAATCTGTTCTGAACCTGCTGGCTGCTAGAGGATCTAATGCAAGAAACAAGAATATCAACGCGCATAGAGTTAGAGTCAAGCTTGAGGTTCTTCTGCTTTTTGAGTTCACCAACAATGTTGATCATGCAGTTTGCAAGAACCTGTTCAGTGTAATTGATGGGCAAAGAGGAGTCAGTGCCAAGAGTCAAAATCTCATCAAGAATAACAAAGAGCTGAGACAAAAGCTGGACATTGCCCTCATTGCTGTTTCTTTCAAGACTCTCCAAAATCAGAGTAGTCTTCTTGAGGTGACGCTCAGCGATATCAGCAAGATCACCTGTTTGAAGCTTTTGCTTAGTAGTACCACTGCTTCTTCTGCGACGCTTGGGGATGCCAGCAGAACCATTGGTGCTGTTGTCAAGTTTGCAGTTCTCCAATACAGAAACAAAGATACTGGTAGGAATATTAACAGAAAACAGAACCTCAGTAGGGTCGAAGGTGTTCTGTCCGTCGATCGCAAAGTCAACAAGGAAGTTGAACAAATCAAGCATAGTCTCAGGGCGAAGTGACTCCCAAATGGAAATGATTTTGTTGCTAGCTTTCTCAGCAATAGCGGCATCACCGGACTTGATACAAGACTTCAGGAAAGCAATACCGTTACCACGCTCACCAGTGGTTATAATATCAATAACCTCGGACTCAAGATCATCAAAGGGAGCCTTGGTGGAATCACAGATAGACTTGATATCACCACGTGCTTTAAGCCAAGTATTGAGCAGGGTCTCAAGGTAGCTGGATCTGTTGGATTTGTTGTACTGGTTCAGCAACTTGAGAAGACCAAGCTTAATAGCAGGGGTTTGGATAAATGTCGCCATAGAAGCTAAGCTGGTGTAAATCTGAGAAGAAGCAGTCTTCGCACTCTTTTCGGGAGAGGTCAAGAAAGTGGAAATGAAAGGAAAGATTGAGTGAGCGCTGACAATAAACTCACCAGAGTTAGCGTTTACAAGATCAATAAACTGACTAACTTTAGCAGAAGCCACCCAGGTAACATCTCCAAATGTTTCAGAAGATTTGAAAACATCCTTAATACCCCAGATGGCGAGCTTCTTGTTGCTGTAGGATTTCTGTACCTCATTCAAGGCGGTAACTGCTAGGCGACGAACACGCTCAGAAGAGTCGGAGAGGGCCACTAAAAGAGGGCCAACAAGACCTTGGTAATCGGTGGTGGCGCTGTTCTTGGAAACAATCTCAATGAAGATCTTGATGGCATCAGCTCTGACCAAAGAAGGGAAAATACCACACCAAACGCGGGCCAAGAAAGAAACGGCCTGGTTCTCGTTGATCACAATATGCTTTAAAACCTCCTCAAGAGACTTGAAAGGAACCAACTGCGAAAAGATATTAGCGCGTTCGATAAAAGCATCAGTAGAGTCGACCAAAAAGAAGGAGACAATAGTGATTTCTTCGAGGCTGCGGATTTCAGTTTTAAGTTCAGCCTTGGAAGCAACAGGCTTGAACAAGTTGGCATCAGTATCAACAGACTCGGACTTGCCGAGAATGCGAGTGTTGAGAGAGGATTGCAGCGCCAGCTCGAGAGCTTCAAAAGAAACATCGGCAGCTTCAAGAGCAGCCTTGAAAATAAGCTCCTTCTTCTCAGAAATCAAAATGTGCTCCAAAATAGCAGTGAGCTGAGCTCTAGTAGATTGCAAGGTCTTGGGAGTAGTGGCGACAGCAATGATCTGCTTGAGAATCAGCTCCAGCTCAGAGTCGGTGACTTCGATGTTGGTAAGAATGGTAACGAGCTGAGACAAATCTTCTGCAGAGTATTTAAGTAAAGACAAAGCCCAAATGGTAACAAAGCGGTGAATATTGTAGCTTTCAGATATCGAAACAACGTCTTCAGTGATGGTATTGTTTTTCTTAAGAATTTTGTAAGTGGTTGCGTCAAAAGAAGTAGGCTCTTCGTCTCTGCCTTTAACGATTTGGGTAATGGCAGCCAAGCCGCTCTTTTGACTGGAGGCAGACCAATTCAGAGCGATGGACTGAATAGCAGCATTGGAAACATCGGCGCTGAGCTGGAACTGACTACCAATAACTGAAAAAATCATGTAAGCAGCAATCTGAGCTTCGCTGCGCTTCTTAAGACGAATCACGTCAGACAGATCAGACAAAAATCTGTCAACAATATCTTCCTGAGCAACGTTCTTTTCTTTGAGATGCAGAATGACCCAGATAGACATTGACGACCAGAAGGTCAGAAGCAGCTGATAGTCAAAGCCTCCTTTAATGACCTTAACAATGTAAGAAGCTACAAGTCTGTGAAGTTCGTAATCACCACCCAGAGCACGAATGATCAGGTTTTTCGAAGGGTTCTTGACGGTGGTCTTAGAGTGGTTCAAAAATGAAAAAATGGGCGGTAAAGGTTTAGCGATAGTGTCGAGGATACGCATAAACGTAGGGGTGCTGTAATAAGGTAGAGCCATCAACAAGAATGACTCAGCATTGTGGATATGAGCTTGAAATCTACGAACCAGCCATTCAAGGGCCTTCATAGCAGGTTGCAGGTTCAAACGAGGCGCCACTAAAAGAAAGAAGCTCTCAATGGCATGGTCTAAAAGTTGATTTTGTTCCACAGTCTATAAAATCTGTTAGTAGGGAATTCAAAAACCAAAATATTCGATGAAATAAAAAGAAGTACTTACTTGGGTGAGTCTATCAACGGAAATGGATGTGTCGGCAAAGATGTTGTTTCTGAAAGCAGCAAATCTGGGATCAAGCTGTTCGAGATCAGTTAAGCCCTCGATAGCGACAGAGTAGATGGTTTCATAGTCTTGACCGGCAGCAACCTTGGGGGTGAAAATCAGAGAGACGCTATGAATCTGCTTTCTCTTCTTTCTGTCAATGACCTGAGTGTTACCGGCATTGATAGCCGCTAACTGGGAAGCCAAACTAGATACCATTGTTGATGATGGATATTATTGTAGTTGATTGACGAAGGTGAGGAAAATTTTCAAAAAAAAGAAAAAAAAAATTTAAAAAAAAGAAAAATAATTTTTGTAGATGAAAAGTCCCAATTATAGCCCTAACCCTCATTTACATTATAATTACTCCCAACACCACAAACTTTCCAATTGCCGATCTTATCGAACAGACTAAATAGTTCTTATGAATGTGAAACTACTAGTGAAAAAGAACTGTAGGTTTTAACCTCTTTAAGTTATAAAAAAAACTCCATATATCATTGAACTATACAAGTTATACTTTCCAAAGTGACAACCCAGATCCTCCAAGGAGAATACCCGCACTCTCCCCAAAAGAAGCCACATCTAGCGAGCCAGTGTCTGCAACAGTCGTGTACTTATTGTCCTCCAGCTCTATAGAGTCAAAAGAATCAGAAACCCTCCAAAGTTTTACTTGCTGGTCGACACCAATCGTGACAAACTTAATTAGATCTCTGTGAGGAACCAACGCTAAGCCTGTAATAGTAGTGGCATGCGCAGAAGGAATAGTAAATGTTTTCTTGGCTTCATTGTTAGCAAGATCAAGCTGTGCAAGAGATATAGCATTGTCATCACCCCCAGAGATATGGTAGAAAAGATTATTAAATGGCCCAATGATGATAGAGCCCTTAACACTAGACTGGTGAAGCATAAGCCTGAATGATGCTTCGGGAAGACTAGCTGGTTTGCTGATATCGGGTGTGTCACTTAGGGATAGCATAGAGTTTGAAACGGTAATCTTGGCTTCGCCTAAAATGGAAGCAATGGTCCAGCCCACAAGATGGCCATCAGTAGCGCTAATCAATAAATCGGCACGCGAATCCGATATAACAACATCAACATTCAGTAGACAGCACGTTTTGTAGATACCTTGACCGATCAAAGTAAATGAGTAATCTGTAGTTTCCAATAGCCAGATACGAATAGCAGAGTCAGAATAAACAGTCACAACCAGTATAAGGTCGCTGTTGGCAATAGGCGTCAGAGAAAAGCTCATAATACGCAAATCAGGGTTGTCACTGCTTGGAGGTAGTGTGGCAACAGGAGTAGCATAAACATCCCCAGTTGAAGGCACCGAAACCTTCCAGACAACAAACTCTTCTCTGGCTGCACTAGAAAAAAGGAGCTGACCGTCATTAGACCAAAGAAGCTTTTGTAAACCAGAAACATGCTTTCTCAAAGTAGACTTATTCTTTAAGCCTGAATCAAGACTAACAGTTGCCAAATTGATGCAAGTATCTTCGGAAGCAGAGGCTACCACTCTAGTGCCATCAGGAAGAAGCTGAGGGCTTAATGCAATATCTCTGATCTCTCTTCCGTGAGTACCATCTTGTAGTAAAGTAGACTTGAATTTCTTGGTGAGACATTCTGATGAAACCAGCACAACCTTAGAAGCCTTAGTATAGATAAATCTATAATGGCTTTCGTCACTGGGATCTAGTGATAGCTGCCAAGCCCGATGAGGGCCACCACATTTTTCATTGGCAATTTCATACTGATTAGTTTCATTCCAGATGAAAAACAGATCATTTCTAAATCCGTAAAGTAGTTTCTGGTGGTTGGCATAAATAGATCCTTCGATACTGCCCTTTTGAAGCTTGTTGGAACTAATGATATTGAGTTTATAGTTTTCGTTTGACTTTGAGATTGTGGCAACAGCAAATTGGCCACCACGAGTTGTGAAATGTAACGAGTCCTCAGTGAACAAAAGAGATGTGATGCTGTCTGTCGAGCCTGCAACATGGCGCCAACAATTGATAGCCTCTGATGAGTCCCTGAAGTTATAAACAGCAATACCGCCATGTCTGGAACCAACAAAAAGAGAAGTATTGTTATAAACGGTGACAGATGTAGGTAAGAAAGTAGCAGGAGGTGTCAGATTGTACTGTTGAATCAGTTCTAGAGTTTGATCGTTAATGCATAATTCCGACAAAATGAGACTGTCTTGGGGATTTTGTGACTGGGCTAAAAGATAGTAAGTGCCGTTAGATTCCCAGGTGTGTATATCAGTCAGCTTGGCTTTAAGCGGGTTGCTGATCACGGTAACTTTATCATTGTTGAGCAGATGGACAAGATAAACATTTCCATCTCTGCTAGCAATGGCAGCAACACCAGCCTTCTCCCAACATTTGATCATCAGGTAGGTATCAACGGGAGTGTTTGATTCGTTAAGGGGAATCTCTCTAAATATCATTTTAGAGTCAAGCACGATAACTCTTCCGGTGGAGGTCGCAACTAAAAAGTTGCCTTGTAACTGTGTGTAGTTCTTGAACACCTCACCTTTGGTCAATGGAGTGAGGACATCTTTCTGTGTATCCTCAAGAGAAATCAGCTCTCTCGAACGATCAATCTTTTCTTTTTGCTCCAAATCCCACAACCGTATCCTGCCATCACCACCTCCAGTCGCTAGCACTTTTGTTTTGTACTCAATAGCACCGCACCAAACATTTCTTCCTAAATGGCCTTCGAGAACCTGGATTGACTGCAGAGTGTCGCCCTCAATAGACCAGATTCTAGATGAACAGTCCTCTGAAACACTGATGATAGTGCTATTGTCATAAAAATGCAGATCCCATATACGGGCAAGATGGCCCCAACCAGTAGCAAGATGGGAACCGGTTGTCAAATCATAGAGTCTGATTGATCTATCATCAGAGCAACTGATGAGTTTGCTGCCGTCGCGTGAGAAAGCAACACCGAAAATTGAGCCTTCATGATCCGTAAAGTTGTATAATATATTACCAGAGAATAAATCCCAAACAACAACACCACCTAGCACCGTACCAGATGCCACAAGAATCTTTTCCTTGCTAATGGGGAAGAGTGTCGCTGAGTAAAGGATACTTTTTTCATCGCAAGTGTATCTGTGTTCAATACCCATTGTCTCAGAGTTGATTTTCAGCACTGTGTTGTGTGATTCCAAGCAGTAAAAAAATGTATTATCATCAAACCCGAAACTAGCAGTCGTGATCCAGTTGTTGAGGCGGGTCTCGGAGATCTTTCCTGCAAGTAGATCAGAAAGCGTAAACACGCTGAGAGATCGGCCACCCCAGACCCCAATCTTACCGCTTTCCACACTAATGCCGTGGATTTTTTCTCGCGTGAAAATGCGTTGTTGGTGCTTTAAATCTCCCGTTTTATAGTTGTACACCTTGAGAGTTGGACCCTGCCCTACTAACAGGGTTTCGTCGTTCAGAAACCGGAGCGCGGTTACCGGTCCATAGTGGGCCACTTTCTGTAATTGTAAAGTTAATAAGAGCTCAACTTAATATAAAATAATAGTAAAACAACTTTGTTCCTTACTGTTAAAGGCATGCTTTTTCAATCCTTTGATAATAAAAAAAGAAAGAGCGAAAAAGGCGCTATTTCGAGATCCGTTTACTTGATCAAAACGTCTTTTCAGCTACTTCAGCCCGCATTCAAAAGAGATTTGGAAAATTTTTTGAATGACCGAATGAGCCCTTGCCCTGGTCCAACTAAGAGCAGTTGCTAACTGTTCGCTCCTTGGAAGGGCCGAATATGAATTAGCTATCAGAAACGATATAAAAATATGGGGATTTCGTTCATATAGTATATATGTTGGCTAATTGAGTTATAGTAGTTGAGGTTTTATCGTGCTCGTCAATGTTTATCTTTGGTCAAATAACCGGAGCTTCTCTTATGAGAGCCAAATTCTTTTCCCGTGTTTCTGTTTTTGTTTTCTTGGTTTCATCGTTTGATTTATCATTTATCACATAACATTTACACCCCATCTCCATTAGGTAAAATTTTGGGCACTGGGAAAAAAGTTTTCTTTTTTTTATTTGAAACCTTCCAAGTCGGTCCTAAGATCACCAAACAGTTTTTTGATATATAAGCGCTGCCACACGATAACAAAGTGTAACAACCGCCAACCACACACTCATACACGCTTTAAAGATAACAATGTCAGCGGCCCCAGATAGTCAGATTAATTACGAAGATGCAGTACAGTACTGGTCTTCAGTTCCCGCTACTGTTGATGGTGTGCTCGGTGGATTTGGAGAAACTACGCAAGTTCCCAAAGTCGATGTCGCCGGTAGCAACGGTTTTGTGAGAAGATTGGGACCCATTTTAAAGGTGGCTCCGGGACAGACCAAATATGGTTTGGATATTGGTGCTGGGTGAGTTATAATCTTTTTTGCATTCTGTTAAATCTTGAGCTATTGCTAACGTGGGATATTTACATAACAGAATTGGTAGAGTGACACGGGATTTTTTGTCAAACATCTGTGACAAGGTTGATCTGGTCGAGCCTGTTTCGTCTTTTGTTGAGCAAGCTCATAGAGAACTTGCTCCACTTAAGGCTGAGGGCAAAGTTGGTGAGATTTACCCTGTGGGTATGCAGGATTTCACACCGGAGAAGGGCAAATACTGGCTGATTTGGTGTCAGTGGTGTTTGGGCCATCTTGGAGATGATGCCCTTGTGGAATTCCTCAAGCGCTGTATTGAAGGTTTGCAACCAGGTGGTACTATTGTTGTGAAAGAAAACAACACTCTTGTTGAAGACGATTTTGACGAGACTGATAGTTCCGTTACCAGAACTGATGAATCTTTGCGCGCCATCTTTGAAAAGGCTGGCCTCAGACTGATCATGAACAGCTTACAGAGAGGCATGCCCAAACAACTCTTCCCTGTAAGAATGTACGCATTGAAGCCTGTGTCAAAGTAACAGCATGCATGGCCATCATAAATATAAACAAAACAATAAACTAATAAATTACTCCATATATAAAATTAAATACAATATCAATTTTTTTTTTATAAATAGTCTCTTACAACCTTTTTCTCTAGTTATGGAGACGCTTCTCATAAGAATGCAAAGAGTGGACACCACCCTCAAGCTGGGCACTGGAAGATCTGAACTCAAATCTAACAGTTCCCTCATCGACACCCTTCTGCATATCAGCAATGGACTTAACACCCATGTCCTGCAGACCATGCTGCAAACCAGAGGTCAAGTAAGGGATGAACTTGGTGATGGAACCACGGTCAACAACGTTACCGCTGACACCCTGGGCGACCAAGACAGAGTCGGCCTCAGAGAAGTATCTGGAAGTAGCAGCATTCGAATCAAGACCGGTCTTCTCCATGGCCTCGATAGAGCCCATACCTCTGTAAGCCTTAACACGCTGGCCATTCTTGTAGAAGTACTTACCGGGAGACTCGGTAGTACCAGCAAGGAGACCGCCCATCATGACAGTAGAAGCACCAAGGGCGATGGCCTTGGTGATGTGACCAATGTTTTGAATACCACCGTCAGCAATGCAAGGAACACCAAACTTCTTGGCAAACTCAGTGACATTGTAGACAGCAGTACCCTGAGGACGACCGACGGCCATGACCTCCTGGGTAATGCAAATGGAACCAGAACCCATACCAATACGGAGACCGTCGACACCGGCAGCGATGAGGCTAGCAGCCTGCTCACGAGTAACAACGTTACCGCCAATAACCTGAAGGTTGGGGAAAGTAGCCTTGGCCCACTGGATCATCTCAATCTGGAAAATAGAGTTACCCTGGGAGGAGTCAAGGATGACAACATCTAAACCGGCCTGAACAAGTTTTTCAAGACGCTGTCTGTCATCGGGACGAGTACCGACAGCAGCACCACAAAGAAGCTGCTTAGAGTCAAAAGACTTAGAAGCGTTGGGGTAGTTGTGGTTCTTTTGAAGATCGGTACGAGACAACAAGGCAGTGATATTGCCTTGCTCGTCGACAATGGGGAGCTTGCCCTTCTTGGACTTTCTCAAAACCTCGTTAGCAGCGAGCAAATCAACAGAACCAGAGGCAGTGACAAGATCAGTGGTCATGATCTCGCCAACAGGAGTGTTGTTGTCATCATGGAACTGAATGTCACGGGAAGTGACAATACCAAGCAACTTGCCAGGCATCTTACCGTTAACTATAAAGAAATGTTAGCAATTAATCCGGAAAAAATAATTTGAGTTTGCATAATAGTGAGCCGGAAAAATTATCAGAGTGTTTAATCTCCTCAAGACCGTTAAGTCATTACAGAAGAACGAAAGTTATAAATTGAATTGTGTCTCATCATAACACCAGGAACAAAAAAAAAGAAAGGAAATGTGTGAATGAAACTTACCAGTAACGGGGAAACCAGCGAAGCCAAGCTTCTCCTTGAGCTTCTTGATATCACCAACAGTCTGGGAGGGATCAACAACAACGGGATCAGAGATGAAACCGTTCTCATACTTCTTCACCTGTCTGACCATATCAGCCTGCTCCTCAGCAGAGCAGTTGTGGTGGATAATACCGATACCACCAAGGAGAGCCATGTGAATAGCCATATCAGCCTCAGTAACGGTATCCATAGGGGAAGAAAGCAGAGGAGCTTTAAGAGTGATCTTCTTAGTGAGCTTGGATTCAAGAGAAACAATGCTCGAAGGGAAGTCAATCTTGCCAGGAAGCATGAGGAAATCATTGTAAGTCAGACCACCTCTGGACACAGAGTCCATAAGGGTCTTGACATCAATACCGTCCAAAGACTCGTATTGCTTGAGAACTTCAAAAGCGTTGGCAGGATCTTCAAAAGACATAGTGTTTAAGGTGTTGGGTTAAGTGGGAACCAAGGTAAAGTAGATGTTGATACCATTTTTCCAAAAGCCAACCGACCGAAAGAAAAAAAGAGGAAAAAAAGAGAAAGAGAAAGAAGAGGAAATGAGTCGATATTTATGTTATGAAAAATTTTCCAGAAAAAAAAATGAAAAACTTTTCTTAGGACTACGCCATTACAAATATATGTTCAGGCTTATGTAAGTGCATTGCCGTCTAGGGCGTCTATCACGATCAGAAGCATCTCATGACAGCATTGGGAAGTTTGGTATCAACAACAAATCAAAGTTTAAGCCAGTAGCCTCTTCAGCCGTTTGGGTTCCGGTTTAACGGTCAAACCTTCGGGACACCCACTATTTAAACCCGCTGACAAAGAAACATGTGGTAGCTTATCTCAGCTTCTTTTTTTCTTTTATTATTCATTATTTATTTTTATTTTTTGGATTTTTGTTTTTATCCTTTCGCTGCAAAAAAACAAAAACAAATTAATTCATTCAGGTTGGCCAACCCATAGACAACAGCGACCATCAACCCAAACAAAACCCTTCAATAACGACGCCGTGACAAGTAGGCAAGACCGATTGCAAAACTCATTGTGAAAATACAGCCAACCACACAATTCTACAACATATCTTTAATTTTTCATCACCACCACCATCACTACATTCACGACGTCCTATAAACCCCATCCATATAATGAAAATCAACGCCACGCGCAAAACAGTAACTGAAGAGTCTGTCGAATCAAGATATTTTCAAAAATGCTTGGATTTAAAACGAAAAGTTCTGGACATTGAACAGCATAATGAGTTACTGGCTCTATCTATCAACAGAAACAAACGTGATTTAAAGCGCCTGCGAGTGGAGAAGGTTGTTTTGCTGGAAAAGCTCAACGGTGTCAACCGACTTTTAGATTATGTTGACGCCGAGGCTGAGTCTGAAGAAAGCGCCGATGAAATAGACGAGACTCTCAATGAACCTATCGAAAGCGAAGATGAAAGCGTATCAGAAGACGACAAGAAAACCGGAAATTCACATACTGCAAAGAAAACAAGTAGCATAGGAGAAGAAGCCACACCAGCGGTCAAAAAGAAGCCGCCTCCAAGAGATCCTAAACTGCCTAAACGTCCTCAAAATGCCTATATTCTGTTTTGCGAGCGAGAAAAGGAGAGCGTTAAGCGCGAACTTGAGCTCTCTAACAAGAATGGGCAATTTGACTTGACCAAGGCAATGGCTGAGAAGTGGCATGAACTTCCGTCTGAAGCCAAGAAGGAGTTTTATGAAATGTACGAGAGTGATAGAGAAAGGTATGTCCGTGAGATGGTTGCGTACGACCAACCCAACCCTACCCCCAGCGTTGAAAAGGAAATGTTACGGGCTAAGAAGATGATGAAGGAAATTGAAAGCGAGCGTAGTGAGGGCAAGCGTCCACGCGTCAAGAGCGGCAGCGCACTCGCAAAACTCATCGAAGCCATTAGCGGTCCTGAGGCAGCGGCCGAAGCCATCGGCCGTAGCAAGCACACCTAATTTATTTATATAGGCATCTAGGATATAATATTAATTTGATTTGCTCTGAATAACTGGCTAGGTTGAGATAGATGAGGGCTATATTATTAAGAAATAAATTAATTGAAAGAGAGGAAACAGAATGCATTGAATAGGGCCATGGTTGATTAGAACTTTTCAGCAGCAATGAGATCAACAACGACGTTGACGATAGCAACAAGAATTTCAGCACCAATAAGAACAATAACAATAAACTCGAGGTACTCTTCATTTGCATGGCTCAATTGCTCTTTAAGCATCTGCAAGAGATCCGAAATGACTTCCAGGCGCTGATTCAGCAAACTCACTCTCTGATTAATTTCAAGATATCCTCTTGTCGCCTGGTAAATAGGCTCTAAGTGGGGTTCCGACCACATTAACTCGGGTGAATCAAGAACGGAACCATGCAGATTCACATTGATCCTAAGGATAAAAAGTTCTCCAATAGATTTCATGATGTTCTTTCTGTTCATGCTGATTTTTCCGGTCAGAGCAACTTCCTCAGGGAGATCTTGTGTATCTTCAATAGTGTTGTCAACAAGTTCTTCAAACAGAGAGATCTTAACAGATTGGGCTAATGCGTGTGAAATTGATAATTTGACCATGTAATTTGAGCCGTCTCTTAACGTTATAAAGTCATTGTAGATTCTGGGTTGATATGACTTGGTGATGTAGTAGTTGAATTCTTCAACCTCGACGTCTTCATCGGCGAGCTTTTCATTTTCAAATCGGGCCAGCTCCTTCAAAAAGCGTTTTTCCTCTTCTTCTGTAAACCCCCAGTAAACAACAACGCCATATTCAAAAAGAAAAATATCGCTTCTGCCTGTCATTTCCACATCAATTTCACCGCCTTCGTCATCCAGTCTCATGAGACCAGCGTTGTCGACAGGGGGTGTATTGCTGGTTATACTTGAATTGCTGCTGGCTCTAGTCCGCTTATATGAATATGTTGTGTATAAGCATTCATCAAACAGTTTTGGAGCTGCCTTGTTGCGTTTGCGGCCAGATAAATATCTAGCTAGTTCTCTCATTTTGTAAGAGCTTGCTGTACAGTACGCCGTAACTCTAGGTAACACTGCCCTGTGAGCTTTACCAAGTCGCTCTGCATCCTTTCTTGCCGGTGTATCTTTAATCCGCGTCACCTGGGAATATACATCTCTACCGCTCTCTTCGTCCTCTGGAAATGGTTCGTCTGGAAGAAGTTTCAGCTTCTGTGTTGTATACGAGGTGCGTTGAGGACCCAATCTGGTATTGTGTGGTCTATAATCCTTGGGATAGCTGGGACGGATGGGAGCAGCTTTTTTACTGGTAGGCGATTGAGCTTGTTGGTTCGTTATTGAAGGAGAAGCAGCAGATGAGGCCCCCTGGAGTAGGGGAGTCTGCTCAGAATCCGAGTTCAAGGGTTGCAAACCTGACATGTTGATAGATAAGACGTGATTATGATTGAATGATGAAAAAAATAAAATAAAAAGGCAAAGCAATATTTTTTTTTGTTTTTTTTCCCTGTCACAAGTGCTGCTTGGTGTTGTTGTTGCTGCTGTTGCTGTTGCCCTCTTCGTGATCGATTTACGATATAAAAGTCCGGAAAGGCCGGAGAGAGTAGATGTTGGTCCTCAAACACTAGGGCCATGGGCAACCTCAAACAACTTTTCTTTTTTCTTCTGCTTTGAGATATTAGGGCCGGGTAAACATGGGCTAGGGTAGTTGATAACCGTTGGGAGTTTAGGCTTGTAAGCAACGACACAGCAATGGCAAACCTCAAACCTCAAACATCAAAAAAAAAATGAAAACTATGACGATGTTTAGTCCTCGACAGTTTTACAAATTTCCTTTGGGACAAAACCCAAAACGGAAGTTTTGCATGCAAACTCTAAAAAATTTTTTGAAATTTTTTCCGCCATTTTGTTTGGACCAAAATGAGAAGGCTTTCAGTCAAATATAGAGATCCGTGCCTTCGGCTGACACTTTATAAATTTTGGGAAAATTTTCTCTGACTTTCTTTCTTCTTTCTTCCCTCTTTTTTTTAGACCCTCCCCTTCTTTTTGCCATTTCCTCATACCGGAACTTTTTATCTTCTCTCTTTTTTCAAGTCATTTAATATGAAATTCGTCGTTGTTTCTGGTGGTGAGTATTTGGCAAAAGGAAGCACATTTGTAGCTATTCCTGTATTTTTTTTTTCTGCTATCAGTAAATTATGGTGACTAAACATGAATTTTGTGAATAGGTGTCATTAGTGGTATTGGTAAGGGTGTTATCGCCTCCTCTACCGGTCTTCTGTTCAAGACCATGGGTCTTAACGTTACCTCTATTAAGATTGATCCTTACATGAACATCGATGCTGGTACTATGAGTCCTTTGGAGCACGGTGAGGTCTTTGTTCTCAATGATGGTGGTGAAGCTGATTTGGATCTTGGTAACTACGAGCGTTATCTCAATGTCACCTTGACCAGAAAGCACAATATCACTACTGGTAAGGTCTACCAGCACGTTATTGAACGCGAAAGAAAGGGTGACTACCTCGGTAAAACCGTTCAGGTTGTTCCCCACTTGACCAACGCAATTCAGGACTGGATTGAGGAGGTCTCTAAGATTGTTGTTGACGCCAATGGCGAGACTCCTGATATCTGTATTATTGAGCTTGGTGGTACTGTTGGTGACATTGAATCTGCTCCTTTTGTTGAAGCCCTTCGTCAGTTCCAGTTCAGAGTTGGTGTTGAGAACTTTGCTCTTATCCACGTTTCTCTTGTTCCTGTTATTCACGGTGAGAAGAAGACCAAGCCTACCCAAGCTGCCATCAAGGATCTTAGAAGTTTGGGTCTCACCCCCGATATCATTGCCTGCAGATGCTCTGAGAAGCTTGATCAGGCTGCTATTGATAAAATTTCCATGTTTTGCCATGTTGGTCCCAATCAGGTTTGGGCTGTTCATGATGTCAACTCTACCTACCATGTTCCTTTGCTTCTCCGTGATCAGAAGATGCTCAAGTACTTTTCTGATCGCTTGAAGCTTTCGGATATCATCATTCCCAAGGAGCGTATTGACAAGGGCAAGGATCTGTGGAGCAGATGGTTGCAAATTACTTCTTCTCACGACAGAAGCTTTGAGACCGTCACCATTGCTCTTGTTGGCAAATACACCAACCTCCAGGACAGTTACATTTCGGTTGTTAAGGCTCTTGAGCATTCCGCTTTGCGCTGCGAGCGCAGACTTTCTATTCTCTGGGTTGAGGCCACTGACCTTGAGCAGGAGACCTCCGTTTCTGACAAGATCAAGTATCACCAGGCTTGGAAGAATGTTTGCTCTGCTGATGGTATTTTGGTTCCTGGTGGCTTTGGTACCAGAGGTACTGAGGGTATGATTGCGGCTGCTAAGTGGGCTCGTGAGAACAACGTTCCTTACCTTGGTATCTGCCTTGGTTTCCAAGTTGCTGTTATCGAGTTTGCTCGTCACGTCCTTGGTCTTGACGCCAACTCTATTGAACTTGACGAGAACACTAAGGAGCCTGTTATTGTCTACATGCCCGAGGTTTCTAAGACTCATCTTGGTGGTACTATGAGACTCGGTCTCAGACCTTCTGTCTTCCAGGATAACACTGAGTGGAGTAAGCTGCGTCAGCTCTATGGCGGTGCTAAGAGTGTCGACGAGCGTCACAGACACAGATACGAAGTTAGCCCCGATCACATTGCTCCCCTTGAAAAGGCTGGTCTCAACTTTATTGCTAAGGATGAAACTGGTGAGAGAATGGAGTGCATTGAGCTCAAGAGCCACCCTTACTACGTCGGTACTCAGTACCATCCCGAATATCTCTCCAGAGTGCTTGATCCTTCAAGACCTATTCTTGGTTTGGTTTCCGCTGCCAGTGGTGTTCTTGACAAGGTTACTGCTGACATTGCTAAGACTGGTGCTAGCGACTTTTAATGAGTTTGCATGTTTGTATTTATTGTTTATTGTATAGAAAAAAGAGTTAAAGTAATTATTAGAGTACAAGTGTTTTTTTGTTCCCATCAACCGTTAACGTCGAGGACTTGAATCAAAATAAATCCTGCATGGATAGTAATCGAACTTAATTTCCTATATTGTTCTGTGTGCGGCGGCAGTTGGGAGCAATAAAAAATTTTCCAAGGTTAGGGCCAAACTTTTTACTTCTCATCTCAACTTTTCATCGTTGCCTTTGCTTCAATTGTTAATCCTTGAAGAACTAACAACCATTTTTCTGTGTTTTTTTTTCCTCATTATCTCCTTTGGTTCGCTGTCACCTAACATATCATGGTTAAGCCTCCTAAGACTGCGTCATCGCGGAAACATGCTGTATGTGCCTTTTTATTCATTGTATTTCTCGTTTATTGCAACTAACCTTGGACTTGACAGTTCGTGACGTTCAGAGACCGAGTAGATAGAATCAAGATTGATCCTATTCGAAAGGTCAGCTGGCGAGCTGCTGAAAACTCGAAAACTTCTTACTTCCTTACGGCTTTCAATCATTGGGTTGAACTCAATCTCTCGACTAGTTTTACAGATTTCGTCCAAGAGTGTCAACCCCTGTGCCTCTCTTTACCGCTCATTATTCACAACCAAAAGCAGATCATTGACTTGTTATTGAAGTACATTGAACTTAAGGATGAGCACTCACTAGAATCTTTACTTGAGTAAGTATTGCCTATGAAAAACAATCATTTTTCATTCTATTCTAACAACTGTTTGCAGTCTAGTTACGCGACTGGCCCATGATCTAGGCCCTGATTTCGAACCTTACTTCGGCACCACCCTCACAACACTCATGGGACTAACTTCATTATCTCAAATTCAAGTTACCGAATGGACTTTCAACTGTCTCGCTTATCTTTTCAAGTACTTGTCTCGTCTCTTGACAACTGATTTGGTTCCAACATATAACCTTCTTTCGCCACTGCTTGGTAAAACCCACCAAAAGTACTTTGTGCTTAGATTCACAGCTGAGTCATTGTCATTTTTAGTCAGAAAGTGTACTGGTGATTCACTATTACGCATTGTCACAAAGATTATTACCGATGTTTATGAAGTTCAGAAAGATGAGTTCTATAGTAGTGCCGTTTTGCTTTTTGCGGAAACTATGAAGAGTACCGGCAACACCCTACACTCGAGATCAGGTAACATTTTAGAGACCATCTTCAAGGTCACTCGCTCTGTTCCTCGGGAGCATCAAGCATACATTGCTGACCTGGTTTCTGATATTCACATCGCTTTGCTGCAACATTCCAATAACACTACTGCCAACGTTTTGTTCGAAAAGGCCTACAAATTCACAGACTCCATTCTTGGGAGTGATAATGTGTCTGCACTTGATCTATTGCTTCCTACAAAGCTTGTATTTGATCTTGCAGGCTTGCGTAAAGGTACTAGAGTCAAGTCTTGGGATGCTCTTTACTCCCACAATCAGGCTATTCTTAACAAAGTGGAAGAGATCACTTCTATGGAGGTTGATGGTGAAGAGGAAAGTATTACTAAATTGTCATATCCTCTTTTAGAAGCCTCCTGTGCGTTGTTGCAGTCATCGGATCTGAAATCTGCTACTTCATACCATTCCAAAATTCTCAAGTCTTTTACTACTCTTTTTAACGGTAGTCTGTTTCTTCCATTTACGCAACTTCTTCTCGAGCAAGCTAATGAAAGGTTCAAGAGCTTTGCCATTCCCTACATTGCCAAGTTTATGGGTAATCCGGATAACGAAAAGTATCGATCAAAGATGGCCTACTATATCTTAAAGCTGGAGGCCGCAGATGTGATGAATAATACCGTTGATCTGGTGCAAGGAAAGCTGAGATTAGGCACCAAATGCTCTTTTATTTCGACCTCTATCGCCAACACAAAGGACTTTTCAAAACAGGATGTCAATGCTTTTTCGACAGAGAAGCTGCAAGAACTTTGGTGGAACCTTGAAGTGTTGAGAGCCTCTGTTTCAATCGACAAAGCAATGCTTTTCGATGAATTGCTCAGTATTTTTGTCAGCCTTAGTAGTGCTGACTCGACGCCTACCACACTGAAGGCCTCTTTGCTCGGTAAAATTCTCAGCATTATCTCCAACATGCAAAAAATTAAATCCTCTTTGGAAGACACCGTTCTGAGCAAGGCACTGGAACTCCTTCCACGCACAAAAACCTCCTTGGATTTTCTACTTGGTTTTAGCGATGTCTTACGCACGCTGATCAGACAGAAATCAGAGAAGCTTACTACTGAGGAGGCCGAGCATGTCATTAAAACCCTTTCCAGCAACTTCTACCTTTCATCTAGCGACATTAGAAAGCATTCTCTCAACATTGTTGGCCAAGTTTACATTGTTCGTGGTCTTGTTGTCCCCAAACTGATCAGTCAGTGTCAACAAATTTCAGAACTCCCTCTTGATCTCGCCAACGCTCGTACTCTTCAAATGCATATCAGAAACGTTGGTATCAACTTTACTGTCACTGGCACTGAGGTTGCCATCGACAATGTTATTCCGCAATATCTTTTTGGATTGCTTACTGTGCCATTCCAGCCCGTTTGGGAGGCTGCTATGGATGCTCTTGCCAAGGTCAGCGAAAAAGATCAGAAAACCATCTGGGATATCGCTTTTTCCTGGATTTCCCCCGAAGATTCTGAACTTAAGCAGCAGCAACTTATCAACGATATTACACCTGCATTTACTGATGAACCTCTGGCATATCGTGAGCCTGGTTGCACCAATCTAAAATATATCATTGAGCATGCGCATCAGGCTTTGTTTGATTACAGCAACATTGACTCGACTACCTCTCAGTATGTTGTAACCAAGATTTCTGTTCAAGAATCTTCTGATATGCTGAGATCCCAAGCTATCAAAGTCATGATTCGTGTTCCGCATATCGCAGAGAGATATGCAAGAAATCTTGTGCCTTTTATTCTTTGGGATGAGGCTGAAGATGACGAAGAAGATGAATCTGCTCCTGCGGGTGCATCTTGGACTTTTAAGGACCGAACCGCTATTCTTGAGCTGTTCTCTCATTTCAAAAGCCCAAAGACTATTTACAGAGGACCTGAAATCTATCAGCGTTATCTTTATCTTCTTGGCCACAGACTTGTTCACATCCAGCAGGTTGCTCTTAAGTGTATCCTGACTTACAAAGATCCCATTCTGAGAAAGTACGCTGAAAACCTTAACGGTTTGCTTGACGATCCCAGATTCAAGGATGAGCTGCTTCTTTTGCTGAGAAAGTCAGGTGAAGACGAAGAGACTATTCATGAGGACGATCGTGCTACAGTTTTGCCTATTGTTATCCGCATTCTGTTTGGTAGAGCCCAAGTTGCTAAGGCTGGTAACGGTCGGCAGGGCCGTCGTTTTGCTGTCATGTCTGCTCTAATGAATGTTGAGCCAGAGTATGTGCGTCTCTTTGTTTCTCTTGCTGCTGATAAGATTCACGCCCAAGGCTTCTTCAAGTCTTATGATCCTAATCAGACTGAGCCTATTGCTCTTGATGAGAAGTTGTCTAGTATCGTGCCTAAGGAAAATGTTTTAAGAAGAGAACTTGGTTTCCTTTCTATGGTTGAGGAAATTCTTGATCATTTGCGTGGTAGAGCCAAACACTGTCTTGATATCATCATTGAGAATCTGATTTTTTCCATCTACAACTCTCAGAAAGAAGCTTCTTTTGAACCTGGTTCTATTGCCATCAAAACCACGCGTTCTATTCGAACTTCTGCTGCCAAGTGCGTTGAATTGCTGTTTAGAGTCATGGAAGGTGTTGAATGGAATGCTTATTTTGCAACTCTTTACAAGTACTTTATTTCTCCTAGATTGGCTACTTTCTCTCAAGACAACCTTGAAAATCCATCTGGTCTTATTAAAATATTCGTGACGCTATCAACTAAGCCCAACCTTGTTCAGTACTTGGCCTATGACAACGCTGCTATTGTTAAAGCCTTTTTCTCATGCTTAAATGACGAAAGAGTCAAAGACACTGTTGTTACTACAGTCATTGATACCATGGCCAATGTTATTGAGTGGCACGGTAATGATAAACTTGTTAACCCTGCTGCCTGGAACCAAATTGTCGATGCTGGTGTGCCTATTATCCTCCAACACATGCCTGAGCTGCTTCGTCGTAACTCTACCATTCAGTTGCTCGATAAAGAATCTACCCTTTTGGTTAAACTTGCTTCTGGTGGCTACGTTCAAAACAATGATGTTCGCAAGAGATTGGTCCAAGTTTCTATTGATGCTATGGAACGTCCTTCTAATCTTATTTCTCTTAAGATCAAGGGTGATATCCTACGCTGCTTGTCTTCTATGCTTGCTAGTGACTTGGCAGAGAGTGACGAAATTATTTCAGCTTACCACTGCCTGGGTAGAATGTTTAAGCAGGTTAGTGATAGATATGCTAGACAGGGTCTTTGTGACTTGTATGTTGTCTTTGGTCAAAAGGTTGAAAAATACGCTAGAGTTGGTTCTCTTATCTCTTCACTCAATGCTTACAGCCAAAAACGACTGGGTGTTCCTGATTTCGATAAACGTCTTGATACTTTTGGCTCAATCAATGAAAACATTTACAGCTCTTTGACTGCTGAGGAATGGACTCCTCTTTTGTTCAACCTGTTGTTTTTCCTTAAGGATCCAGAAGAGCTTTCCATTAGATCTAATGCTGAGTATTCTATGAAGCGTTTTGTCGACTGCATTTCTGGTCTTTCTTCTCAGGAAGAGGCTGATCAATACATCAAACTTTTAGATGAAATTGTTCTTCCTGCACTGAAGATTGGTCTCAGAGAAAAGTCTGAAGTTTTCAGAGGTGAATATGTCAACATTCTCGCGCACATGGTGCGCAATCTGAAGTACACTGATCAGTTTGCCGACATGAAATGCCTTCTTTTCAATGGCGATGAAGAAGCTAACTTCTTTAACAATATCTTACACATTCAAAGTCATAGACGTCAAAGAGCTGTTAGAAGATTGGGAATTCTTTCCGAGCAGTTGCAACTGCGCGACACCAACATTGCCTACTATCTTCTTCCCATAATTGAGCATTTTGTCGAAAACACTGACGTCAAGAACAGTTTGCTGTCTGCTGACACCATCACTGCCATTGGCTCTCTTACTAGACATTTGTCTTTCAACCAGTACCGTGCCATCACTAAACGTTACATCTCGTATCTATCGAGCAGACCTGAAAGTATTAAAGTGAGTGTCAAGCTGGTGGACTCTGTAGCTGAATCTCTTGGTGATCCTTCCGCTGTTGCTGGCATCAATGCTGAGGATGCTGAGATTGCTAAAAAGACCAAGAAAGAGCCTTTCCCTGGTGCTGTTTTGCTTTCTGAAAACCTACCTTCTCAAGAAAAATTGAACAACTTCATCAACAATGATATTGTGCCTTCAATCAAGAAGGTTTTGAACACCAAGGAGGAAGAAACTCTGAGTATCAGAATTCCCCTTGCCATTCCTATTATCAAATTTCTTAAGGTTCTTCCCCATGACTTGCTTATCGTCAAAATCCCCGGTGTTCTTACTACCTTGTGCCAGATTTTAAGATCTAAGGCTCAGGAACTCCGTGACAATTTGAGAAAGACCTTATGCGTTGTTGCTCGTATTCTTGGCCCTAAGTACCTTTACTTCATTTTGAAGGAGCTCAAGGGTGCGCTACGTCGTGGTTCACAACTGCATATTCTCGGTTACACTGTTCACAGCCTGCTTACTGAGCTTAGCAGTGTCCTCAAACCTGGTGATCTTGACGACTCACTTGAACTTCTCTCAGAGATCATCATTGAGGACACCTTTGGTGTCACTGGTACTGAGAAAGATGCTGATGGCTACACTAGTAAGATGAAGGAAGTCAAACAGCAGAAGAGTTTCAACTCTGCTGAGATAGTTGCTGCTAACATCACTCTTCAAAAGTTTTCGATTATGATTGAACCTATCAAGCATATTCTTCTTTATGATAAGCTCACTTTGAAGACAGAACAAAAGATTGATGACCTTTTGAGAAGACTTGCTAGTGGTTTGCACTCTAATGCTGACGCCGGCAAACGAGACATGCTTGTCATGTGTTACGAACTCTATAAGGTCACTCAGAACGTTCAAGCTGAGGAAGAGGCTGCCAGAAAGGCTCTGGAGGAGAGAGAGGCGGAGAACGATACTTTTATGGAGGATAATGAGAGCCACTTCATTGTTTCATTAGAGTCCAAGGATCCTTCTGGCTACAGCCGCAAGAAGGCTAAGTTGCACACTCTCAATCTGCATATTTTGGTCAAGTTTGTGTTTGAGACTGTCCGACAAGTGCTTGGTAAGCATGAGTCTCTATTGACAGTTGAAAATGTTCTTGGTTTTGTTCCTTTCCTTGGTGATGGCATTTCTTCTACGTTTGAAGATGTTCAAATATCTGCCCTTAAGCTTTTTACCATCATCTTGAGATTGCCTATTCCTGATGTTGACAACAAGCTAATTCAGTATGCTCGTGTCGGTCTTGAGATTGTTCACAACTCTCCTTCTACCAATACTGAGCTTTGTCTCACTGCGCTGCGTTTCATTTCTGTCATTTTGCGAAACAAGGAGAATGTCAAGATCCCTGAAACTGCTCTTGGCTACATTTTAGAGCGAATGAAGCCTGATCTGGAGGAGCCTGATCGTCAAGGTATGGCTTTTGCTTTTATCAAATCGATTATTGCACGCGGTATTGTGATTCCTGAAGTTTACGACGTAATGGATCGCATTTCGCAGGTTATGGTGACGAACCAGAATAAGGCTACTCGTGAGGCTTGTAGACTGGTCTACTACCAGTTCCTTACTGAATACCCTCAAGGTAAGGAGAGACTTCAGAAGCAATTCAAGTTCCTTGTCGGCAATTTGCAATACCCTACTGTTGAAGGTAGATTGTCCGTAATGGAGCTGATTCATACTCTGTTGACTAAGATTGACGATGTCCATTTGGAAGATATCACTACATCTTTCTTTGTCGCATTGGTTTTGGTCATTATCTCTGATGATTCTTCCCTGTGCAAAGAAAGTGCCTCGTTGTTGATCAAGAAGCTTTTGGCTCGTGCTGGAGAGGCACAGATCGAGTTTATTGAGACCTACTTACAGGCGTGGTTGCAAAAGCCGATCTCTGAACCATTATTGCTTAGAGGTGGCCTACAAGTAACTGGTCTTTACTTCAGTGAGCTTGGCGCTAACAGGAACCAGAAGCTCTTGGAACTGTCTGAGACTAGAATTACTGAGATCTTAACCTCTGCTTTGCCTGATGGCCATGAAGGTATTGAAGAACTTGACTGGTCGGTGGTGTACTTTACTGCTCAGCTTATGGCAAAGTTGGCTGAGGTCGCTCCTGCACGAGTGTTCAGCGCTACTTACAAGGAACAGTGGAAACTGGTTGAGCGCAACTTGCTCTATCCTCACAGTTGGGTTAGACTTGCATGCTCGCGTTTGCTAGGCTTACTTTTCAGCTATGTACGCGAGCACAAGGATAGCGTGCTTGCCATCAAGCCCGATGATCTGCAGTTTACTGCGTTCAAGATTATCCGCCAGTTAAGTGTTGCTAATGTCACTGAGGAGTTGGCATTCCAGAGTGTTAAGAACCTTGTCTTCATTGCGATGGAGTTTGAGGCGCACAATGTTATGTACAAGAAGCCGCAGAAAACTACCGAAGCTGAACAAGAGGAAGATGAGGAAGATGCCGAAAAGGAGGAGAAGGCACTGAAATGGCTGGTTCGCAAAGTCTCGTCTATTTTGCGTACAGAAAAGCGTGCACGCGAGATGCAACACTCCAAGAAGGGTGCAATTCAATTCCTCGCATCTGTTATTCAGCTGCTCGAGTCTGTTGACCGTATCCATGAACTCGAGGATGAGATTATTCTTGCGTTCTACAACTTCCTCCAGCCCTTGAACGACGATGAGCCCGAGCACCTGCGTGAGCTCAAGACTCTTTCGGCCGAATCAATAGAGCTTCTCAAGGCCAAGGTTGGTACTACTGAATACCTCAAGGCCTACACGCGCGTTCGCCAGCTCATTGCTGATCGTCGCTTGGAGCGCAAGAAGAAGCGCAATATTGAGGCCGTTGCCAACCCTGAACTCCATGCCCGCAAAAAGATTAAGCGTAACGAGCGCAAGCGTGAGACACGCAAGATTAAGAACGGAAAGGATGAGAATGGCCATTATCACACCAAGAAAAGACGCACGTTTTGATTGTGATTTTTTATAGATTATATTTTTGTTTTGTTATTTCTTTTTTTATTTACCTGGTTCTTTTTTATTTTGTACAGTTTTTGAAATATTTTTGTTTTGACATTAATCTCATTAGTTATTTAATTATCTCTCGATATTGGCTCCTCAATATCGCGATCGAGAAACTTTTTTTCTTTTTTATTTTTATTTTGTGATCACACAAAAATTATGGTACTCTTTACCTCTGAACATTTCCACAACCAGTATCACGCGTACGCGGGGGGAGCAATGGCAGTAATAATAGTACGAGATGGTTAGAAGCCCCAGGACGAAAACTCTTCTTTGTGTGAGTACGCGTTTCGTAATGACGATGCCCTGGCAGAATTATGCTGCACAGATGGTGATACCACAGATGGCGATGCCACAGACCGCGTCTTACTATCTGCAGCCCAGCGTTTTTGTCTATCCACAAGTGTAGAAGCAGAAGATACCGGTGACGTAGTAGTTGCTCCCACCGTTGTCTTTGATTTGGTCACGGCTGAGACCTTTACAGGTCTCGCAGACTTTGTTAGCAAATATGCGAGCACTAGTACCTTCTGTACCAGAACAGACTTATAACCGGGATACTGCGCCAGGGCAGCCAAAAGCACACTAGAGTGCTGTCTTGCAATTGGACACACAATCAACAACACGTATGTAAGGAGAATAAATTTATCGGCAACGCTGGGAGTAACAACCGTTTTTGGTTGCGGGCAAAGTGATGTTGAAGGTGTTCGGGGTTTGACAGTGGCTTTTGCAGGCGCGGAGAATGTTTCATTTTGCACAACTGAGCTTGCTCGGGTGAAATTTGAGACTGAACCCTTGTGTGAGAGTTTTGTGTATTCTTCGACTAGCCGTTGATATGTGACCGACTTTGCTGGCTGTGAGTCTTCCTCGTCATCAGAAAAATCAGAGTTTATCTGCTCGTCTTCATCATCTTCTTCATCATAATACTGTGGAGCCACAGGTAAACCCCAGTCATTCAAACCGTCATATGATTCTTCTTTAATTGCTGATTGCTTGGACAAACGCTGTAGTCGGGCACTGTCATAGACGCCGCTGTTACCCCGTCCGCAATATTCGGACTGCGCATAAACATGACTCCGGGGCTGAGGCGGCAGCGGTGACTGATAGTTCTGCTGCTGCTGTTGTTGCTGTGGCTGATAGTATTGTTGTCGCGGTGACTGTGGCGTTTGTATTGGTGGTGCTGGCCGAGTAAACGGAGTGTCCTCATTTCTTTCTTTTATGTCATGAAAATCAACCTCGGTTGCAGCACATGAACTATACTTTTCTCTAATAGTTCTTCGCCTTGACGAGCGCTGCTGACGCTGAAACAGCGAGGCAATTAGTTTCTCTTGAACGCTGGTCTGCGGCTGCTGCGGGGGTAAATTGTACCGTTGTAATTGTAAGTCTTGCGGGTCGTCCCGGCGCTGGCGGAAGCTGCCGGCAGTTGAGTAGGCCTTGATCGGTGCGGGGCCAGAAAAGTAGCCGCCGCTCGCTACAAAAGGGCTTCGAGTGTCACCGACGCCCGGGCGTGCCCGGCTCGACCAGGAGGTGGAACGGTAGTGACCTGATTGGCGGTCGGTCGCCGGGTCGCTACGACGGTTGTCACTTTCACCGCCGTACGCGCTCTGTGTTGAGGTGGGCTTCTTCCATACAGAAAACAATGAATTCAGCATGGTGGAGACATAATAATATGGGGTTTGTTTGCCGAAAAAGTAAAATAAGACGATGAAAGTAGAAAATCAAAGCCGGTAGAGAAAATAAAAGAAAAAAAAAAAAAAGAAAAGCAAAAAAATGGGACAGTACCAGCAAAAGCAAATATAAAAACTTAAATTAAGTGGTATAACTAAAATTGGAATTG